>Ga0190334_1000062_pt1 | contig 50624 bp, 66 predicted proteins | sample 48720478_MG_FD_161270 | JGI IMG/M metagenome (GOLD analysis project Ga0190334, IMG submission 161270) | Hydrothermal vent sediment bacterial communities from Southern Trench, Guaymas Basin, Mexico - 4872-04-7-8_MG | ecosystem: Environmental > Aquatic > Marine > Hydrothermal vents > Sediment ... | reverse complement strand
TTTGTGAGTGTTTCATCGTTATTTCCTTCACTGTTAAGAAAACAGTATTTGAATGTATCAAAAAGATTTCTTTCAAGTGAACTTGATAAGTGCTCACAACTGAAGGGTGAAAAAATTCAATTCGGGAGGGAGAAGCTGTGGTAGATCTGGTTCAAAGGATTATCAACACAGGTGTTGTTGCAATAGTGAGGACGGACTCAGCGAAAAAAGCAATAGAGATATGCATGGCATGTAAGGAGGGAGGAATAGACGCTGTAGAGATAACATTCAGTGTTCCACATGCGGCAGATGTTATCAAGCAGATCGACGCGGAGGTAGGGAATGAAATTCTACTCGGTGCAGGAACAGTATTGGATGGAGTCACAGCGAAAACAGCCATTGAGGCTGGAGCGAAGTACATCGTGGCACCCAATGTTTCTGAAGATACAGCGTTTGTATGCAACAGGTATGGAATTCCATATATTCCGGGAGCCTTGACTCCAACAGAGATTGTTAAGGCTCTTGAAATAGGCGCGGCTCTGGTAAAGCTCTTTCCAGCTTCCACTGTGGGACCTTCTTATATAAAAGCTATACACGGCCCCTTGCCTCAGGCGAATTTAATTCCCACAGGTGGAGTGAACCTTGACAACGCGGCAGAATGGATCAAAGCTGGGGCTGTAGCGATAGGAGTTGGCGGAGCTCTCACAAAAGGTAATGTAGATCAGATAGCCAAAAAAGCCTCAGAGCTTTTGCGGATTGTAAGGGAAGCTCGAAAATAATTGAAATGATGGGAAATTTCTAATCGCATTTGACTAATTCTCAGGATTCGCCAGAAAACAAGAGGTTCAAATGTTCAATTTTCTGTGGGCTTCTATGAGTCTTCTCATAGCTTCTTCTATCGTTGATCGAGGACAGGCAAGATTTACTCTCATGAAGCCCTCTCCTTCTTTGCCAAAAACTGATCCATCTTCAAAACCAACCTTTGCCTTGTTGTAGAGAAAATCTCTCAACTTTTTCGTTGTCATTCCGAAGTCTCTGAAGTCCAACCATGCAAGATAAGTTCCCTGTAATTCTGTTATCTTTATTTGGGGAAGATGCTGTTTCAGGAATTCTTTCATGTATTCGTAGTTCCCTTTGATGTACGTCAGAAGCTGCTCGAGCCACTCTTCTCCGTGTGAGTAAGCTGCCTCCAGTGCCACGATTCCAAACACGTTGCCGAGTCCCAAGCCCACAGATGATAAGGCGTTGTTATATTCTTGAAGCATCCTTTTGTTCGGAGCTATGACCACCGCTGTGCTGAGTCCTGCCAGATTGAATGTCTTGCTCGGTGATATGCACGTAATTGTCTGCAGAGCGAGGTCCTCTGAAAGTGACGCCATTGGCGTGTGCTCATACTCTTTGAACACTAAATCGGAGTGAATTTCGTCTGAGATTATCTTTATATCATGTTTCAAGCAGATCTCACCAATTCTTGCAAGCTCATCTCGTGTCCAAACTCTACCAACAGGGTTGTGAGGATTGCAGAGTATGAGAATCTTGGTTCTTGAATCGATCTTTTTTTCAAGGTCGTCGAAATCCATTTCATAGTGCCCTTCAACGTTCTTAAGTGGGTTCGTCTCGAGTTGACGACCGGTGTTTCTAACAGCCGAGAAGAATGGGTAGTAGGCTGGCGTTTGGACAATAACTTTGTCGCCTGGGTGAGAAAAAGCCATTATGCACAGATGAATTGCTGGAACAACTCCAGGCGCATAACTCAACCATTCTCTTTTTATCTGCCAATTGTGTCTCTTCTCAACCCAATTGATTATCGCTTGGTAGTAGCTCTGTGGCCTTGCCGTGTACCCGAACACACCGTGTTCAGCTCTTCGTCTGATCGCATTGAGCACCGATGGTGGCGACTCAAAATCCATATCTGCTACCCACATTGGGAGCAAGTCATTAGTTCCAAAGAAAGTACTCGCAAAGTCCCATTTCAAACAGTTGCTTCCCCTTCTGTCAATGATTTTGTCGAAATCGTACTGCACCTCGTTTCCCCCTCTCATCTTTACAAATTTTGCTCAAAGTCGCGTAACCGATATCTGAGTAATTGAAAACATACGTTCAAACCATTGTTGCAAGATTTCTCAATTATAGTAGTATAATGCACAGTGCGTGATGTTAATATAGAGTGCGCTGGTTCTCTTCTTTTGGAGAGGCACGGTGCACTGTAACAAAAGTTTGAGCTCTTGTCTCTGCAAATTACAACTGCGTTGAGGAAAGATTTGTTTCAGAGACACACCTTTTTAAACATCACTGAGTGTATTGACAGAAGCCTTTTTATCTAATACAATAGGCTTTTGGTGTTTAGTTGGAGGGAGGGTATAAATGCCGACGATAAACCAGCTTATCAGGTTAGGTAGGCGTCAAAAGACAAGGAAGTCCAAGGCTCCGGCTTTACAGAGAAACCCCCAGAAAAGAGGAGTGTGTGTTAGGGTTACCACAACTACTCCTAAGAAGCCGAATTCTGCTTTGAGAAAGATCGCAAGAGTAAGGCTTTCGAATGGAGTGGAAGTGACCGCATATATCCCTGGAATAGGCCATAATCTTCAGGAACACTCAGTTATTCTTGTAAGGGGTGGAAGGGTCAAGGACCTTCCCGGCATTCGCTATAAGGTAATCAGAGGAACACTTGACACCGCTGGAGTAGAAAATAGAAAGCAATCTCGCAGTAAGTACGGAGCCAAGAGGTCAAAGAAGTAACGGGAGGCAGGTTGAATGAGACGAAGAAGAGCGGAAGTTAGAGAGGTATCGCCTGATCCGATCTATGGAGATATTATGGTAGCCAAGCTTATTAACAGAATCATGTGGGATGGAAAGAAAGCCGTTGCCCAGAAGATAGTTTGCAGAGCATTTGACGTTGTCAAGGAAAAGAGTGGCAAGGATCCTCTTGAGGTTTTCCACAAGGCTCTGGAAAACGTGCGCCCCATTCTGGAAGTTAGACCAAGGCGTGTAGGAGGAGCCACATATCAAATACCGGTTGAAGTGCAGGAGCCCAGAAAAACTTCGCTTGCCCTGAGGTGGATAGTAGGGGCTGCAAGATCAAAGAAGGGCAGACCTGTGCATATCAGTTTGGCGGAAGAAATTCTTGCGGCTTATCAGGGCACGGGTGCATCTGTCAAGAAAAGAGAAGACGTCCATAAAATGGCGGAGGCGAATAGGGCTTTTGCCCACTTACGGTGGTGAAAACTAAGCTTATGAGTGAAGTCCAAGCTCTCTATGTGCCCCTTGAGAAGTTGCGGAACATTGGAATAATGGCCCATATAGACGCCGGTAAGACCACTACTACCGAGAGGATTCTTTATTACACTGGTAGAAAACATGTCTTAGGCAGTGTTGATAACGGAACAGCGACAATGGACTGGATGGAACAGGAAAAAGAAAGAGGCATCACGATAACTTCAGCTGCGACAACGTGTTTTTGGAAGGGACACAGAATAAATATTATTGATACGCCCGGGCATGTGGACTTTACGGTTGAGGTGGAAAGAGCCCTCAGAGTCCTTGATGGAGCCATTGCCATTTTCGATGCGACAGCGGGAGTTGAAACTCAAACAGAAACTGTATGGCGTCAGGCAGATAAATATAGAGTGCCGAGGTTAGCTTTCATAAACAAAATGGACAAGGTAGGAGCCGACTTCTTTATGTCTATACAAACAATAATAGACAGGTTGCACGCTAATCCGGTAGCAATTCAGATTCCAATTGGTTGCGAAAAGGATTTTGAAGGTGTCATTGACGTAATAGAGATGAAAGCAATTAGATGGGTCAGTGAAGATGGGGCAGACTTCATAGTTACCGAAATTTCCGACGATGTGCGTGATGAGGTCGAAAACCTACGTGAAGATGTGATAGCCATCGCTTCAGAGGAAGATGATGAGCTTTTGGAAATGTATCTGGAAGAGGAAGAGATGCCTCCAGAGAAGATCAAAGCGGCTTTAAGAAAGGCTGTTTTGAAGGGGAAGGTTGTTCCTGTGTTGTGTGGTGCGTCAGCGCGAAACAGAGGCGTTCAGCCACTGTTAGACGCCATTGTTGATTACTTGCCTTCTCCTATTGATGTTCCTCCAGTTAAGGCGGTTACACTGAGCGACGATGAAATAGAGGTCGTCAGCGATGAGAAAGAGCCTTTCTCTGCTCTTGCTTTCAAACTACAGATTGATCCTTTTGTGGGTAGACTGACATACGTGCGGGTTTATTCTGGACGTCTGAACAAGGGTAGTTACGTGTACAATTCGACAAAGGACATCAAAGAGCGTGTTTCCAGGCTTCTGTTTATGCATGCCGATAAGCGTGAGGATGTTGAATATGTGAGAGCCGGAGATATAGTGGCTATAGTGGGTTTGAAGAACACGACCACAGGAGACACTTTGTGTGATCTTAGCAATCCGGTTGTACTTGAAAAGATGGAATTTCCCGAACCCGTCATTTCCGTGGCTCTTGAGCCCCTAACTCGTGGTGATGAAGAAAAAATGGTCAAAGCCATAACCGCCTTGAGTGAGGAAGACCCAACTCTTCGCGTGAGTATGGACAAGGAATCGGGACAGGTTATCCTATCTGGAATGGGTGAGCTTCATCTTGAAATAGTGACTGACAGATTGAAGAGAGAGTTCAATGTAGGAATAAGGGTTGGAAGACCTCAAGTTTCCTACAGAGAGACTATACGAAAGAGTGCAGAAGCAGAAGGAAAATACGTGCGTCAGACGGGTGGAAGAGGCCAGTACGGGCATGTTGTAATGAGGTTTGAACCACTGCCGCTGGATCAGGATCAGAAAGAACACTTTGAGTTTGTGAACAAAACGGTCGGAGGTGTTATACCAAGAGAATACGTGCCTTCAATAGAAGAAGCGATAAGAGAAGCAATGATTTCTGGATCCGTGGCGGGTTATCCTATGACGGGAATTAGGGCTATACTTCTCGATGGTTCTTACCATGAAGTTGATTCGTCAGAAATAGCCTTTAAAATGGCCGCAACGTTAGCTTTCAGGAACGCCATGAAGCACTGTGATCCCATCTTGCTTGAGCCAATAATGAAACTGGAAGTTACAACACCAGAAGAGTATGTAGGAGCGATCATTGCGGATTTGAACTCGAGGCGATCTCACGTTGAGATTCTTGAAACAAAAGCAAATTTACGCGTCATTGTGGCTTATACTCCTCTGTCAGAGTTGTTTGGCTATGCCACGGCATTGAGATCGCTGAGTCAAGGTAGAGCCACTCATATAGCTCAATTTTCTCATTATAAAGAAGTTCCAGACAAAGTTATGGGTAAGATCTTGAAAGCAGTGTAGTGAAGGAGGGAGACTGAATGGCAAAGGAAAAATTTGTTAGGACAAAACCACATATCAACGTTGGAACAATCGGACACATAGACCACGGAAAAACAACGCTCACAGCAGCGATGACGAAGTACCTTTCTTTCAAAAATTTTGCCGATTTTGTACCATTTGAGCAGATTGATAAGGCTCCTGAAGAAAAAGCTCGTGGTATAACGATCAACATTACCCACGTCGAATACCAGACAGAGAAGAGACACTATGCACATATCGACTGTCCAGGGCACGCAGACTATATTAAGAACATGATCACAGGTGCTGCGCAAATGGATGGTGCAATCCTTGTTGTTGCTGCCACAGATGGACCAATGCCACAGACAAGGGAACACGTCTTGCTGGCAAGGCAAGTTAATGTTCCGGCGATGATAGTTTTCATAAACAAAGTTGATGCTGTTGATGATGAAGAACTCGTGGAGCTTGTTGAAATGGAAGTCAGAGACTTACTCTCCAAGTACGAGTTTCCGGGAGATGAACTGCCAGTTGTTAGAGGGTCCGCCTTGAAGGCACTCGAGGCAGACGATCCAAATGACCCGAACTACAAACCTATTCAGGAACTGTTGGACGCTCTTGACAACTACATTCCTGATCCACAGCGTGATGTTGACAAGCCATTCCTGATGGCTGTAGAAGATGTGTTCTCAATAACTGGAAGAGGTACGGTTGTCACGGGAAGAATTGAACGTGGCAAGATCGTTGCTGGCACCGAAATCGAGATTGTTGGACTGAGCTATGAGACTCGAAAAACGGTGGTGACAAGTGTTGAAATGTTTAGGAAAGAACTCGATGAAGGAATAGCTGGCGACAACGTTGGCTGTCTGCTTAGAGGTATCGATAAAGACGAAGTTGAGAGAGGACAGGTCTTGGCTGCCCCTGGTTCCATAACGCCACACACCACTTTCAAGGCACAGGTTTACGTTCTGAAGAAGGAAGAAGGGGGTAGACACACGCCCTTCATGAAAGGTTATAGACCTCAGTTTTTCATCAGAACAGCCGATGTCACAGGTGAAATACTCGAACTGGGTGAAGGAGCGGAAATGGTCATGCCGGGTGATAATGCTGTGCTCACGATAAAGCTGATATACCCAGTGGCAATTGAAAAAGGTATGCGCTTCGCCGTTCGTGAAGGTGGAAGAACAGTCGGAGCAGGAGTAGTGACTGAAATTGTTGAGTAATGAAATTGGGGAGCTTTGCTCCCCTTCTGTTGTTTTGAGAAAGGGAGGGTGTAAAACCATATGCCAGGACAAAAGATCAGAATAAAGTTGAGAGCATATGACCATGAAGTTCTCGATGAATCCACCAAGAAGATAGTCGAAGTCGCGAAATCTACTAACGCGAGAGTCTCCGGACCAATCCCACTGCCAACGGAAAGATCTCTTTACGTTGTGCTCAGATCACCTCACAAGCACAAGGATTCAAGAGAACAGTTTGAGAAACGCGTACACAAGAGGCTTATAGATATTGTTGAACCTTCTTCGAAAACTATTGATGCTCTCATGAAGATAAACCTCCCAGCAGGAGTCGATGTGGAGATCAAACTGTGAACGCCGGAGGTGTAAACAAAATGAAAATGATTTTAGGGAAGAAGATTGGGATGACTCGATTATTCAAGGATAACATGTCTATCCCTGTGACTATTGTAAGAGCAGGCCCTTGCTGGGTTGTGCAGAAAAAAACAAAGCAAGTAGACGGTTACAGTGCGATTCAATTGGGTTTTGATTCTGCGAAACGCGTTAACAAACCTTTAGAGGGCCATTTTAAGAAGGCTCAGGTAAAGCCGGTTCGATTTTTGAGGGAAATGAGAACAGAGGATATTGATCAGTATGAGATTGGTCAGGAGATAAAGGTAGATATTTTTGAGGTTGGAGAGAAGATAGATGTTGTTGGGTGGTCGAAAGGACGCGGATATTCTGGAGCCATGAAAAGATGGGGATTTTCCGGTGGTCCCAAAGCGCATGGTTCTAAATTTCATAGAGAACTTGGCTCTATTGGACAGCATACAGACCCCGCAAAGATATTGAAAGGCAAGAAAATGCCAGGTCGTTATGGAAATGAGAGAAGGACTATTCACAACGCAGAAATCGTGAAAATCGATGCGGAGAACAATCTTATAGCAGTCAAAGGTGGAGTCCCAGGTGCGAGGGGAAGCCTGGTAATCCTTAGGAGTCCCAGGAGAACCCGATAATGAAGCTTTGAGGAGGAGTTTCATATGGCGACTACGGATCTTTACAACGTTGAAGGTCAGAAAATAGGTACGTATGAATTGAAAGATGAAGTTTTTAATATTGATCCCAATCCGGATCTCATGTGGCGATATGTGGATTATCAGTTATCGAGAAGGAGATCTGGAACAGCTTCCACCAAGACCCGCGGAGAGGTTAGTGGCGGTGGAAGAAAACCGTGGATTCAAAAACACACGGGTCGGGCAAGGCATGGGTCGATTCGTTCACCCATATGGAGACATGGGGGAGTTAGTCATGGACCCAAACCAAGAGATTGGAGTAAGTCGCTACCGAAGAAAATGAAGAGACTCGCTGTGAAATCAGCTATTTCACAGAGATACAGAGAGGGTAACCTCATAATAATGGATGACTTGAAATTTGATGAACCAAAGAGTAGGAATATTCGGGAAGTTCTTAAAAAATTCGGTTTTTCCGATCTCAAGGTTCTTTTTATTTTGCCACAAAAGTCAGTTGAATATGAGAACGTGAAACTTGCTTGCAGGAACATATCTGGTGTCAAAGCCATAATTGCTGATAATCCGGGAGCAACAAGTGAAGGTAAGAATTCGGTGAGAATAGATGGAGTCAACGTTCTCGATATTCTCAACCACGACAAGCTTGTTCTGACAAAAGACATGGCCGCTAAGATCGAGGAGGTGCTTGGATGAAACAGAGCAAACTCACTGTATACGACATATTGGTGAGACCGTTGGTTACAGAAAAGACGATGCTTCTGAGGGGTGAGAGAAAGTATACATTTGAAGTCAATCCCTTGGCGAACAAGGCCATGATCAAACAGGCTGTCGAGAAGATGTTTAATGTGAAGGTTGAGAGTGTTAATGTATCCAATAGTAAAGCGAAGCCCAAAAGAAGAGGGAGATTTGAAGGATACACGAGGAATTGGAAAAAGGCAGTTGTCACTTTGGAGGAAGGGTACACCATAAAGGAACTTGAGGGCGAAGCCTAAGAAGGGGTGAAAGTGATGAAGCTCAAGAAATACAACCCAATTACTCCCGGCAGAAGATTTATGGTCATATTAGATAAATCAGAGCTCAGCTCCCGCGAACCGGAAAAATCTTTGCTTGTACCTTTAAAGAAGTCGGGAGGACGCAACCACTATGGAAGAGTTACCGTCAGATTTCGTGGTGGAGGGCACAAGAGAAGATACAGAATAATAGATTTCAGACGAGACAAGATAGGAGTTCCAGCAAAAGTGGTGTCGATAGAATACGATCCAAACAGATCTGCGAGAATAGCCTTGCTTTTGTATGCCGATGGAGAAAAAAGGTACGTTCTTGCTCCCAATGGTCTGAGCGTGGGTGAAAGGGTCGTCAGTGGTCCTGATGCTGAGATCAGGCCTGGAAACGCTCTTCCTCTGGAGAAGATACCTTTGGGTACCCTCGTTCACAATGTGGAGATGACCCCCGGTAAGGGTGGTCAAATTGCAAGATCTGCGGGAGTCTCCTGCCAGCTCATGGCGAGGGAAGGAAATTATGCGCTGCTGAAGATGCCATCTGGAGAACTGCGTCGCGTTCATGTGCGTTGTTACGCCACGATAGGTGTTGTTGGGAATGAAGATCACAAGAATGAAACGTATGGAAAAGCTGGAAGAAGCAGATGGATTGGCAGAAAACCTCATGTTCGTGGAATTGCCATGAACCCGGTTGACCACCCGCATGGCGGTGGAGAAGGACGAGGTAAAGGACATAATCCCACGAGCCCCTGGGGAATACCAGCGAAAGGCTACAAAACCAGACGAGGTCGCAAATCATCTGATAAGTTCATTGTTCGTGGACGTAATAAGAGTTAAGGGGGTGGAATGAAGTCATGGTACAGACGAAAAGAAGAAAAGGGCCTTTTGTAGACAAGAAATTGATGAAAAAGATAAGAATTCTGAACGAAACCGGAGAAAAGAAGATTATAAGAACCTGGAGCAGATCGTGTACCATAGTTCCAGAAATGGTGGGACATACGATTGCTGTTCACAATGGTTTGAAACACATACCTGTGTATATCACTGAAAACATGGTTGGACACAAACTTGGGGAGTTTGCTCCTACACGCAGATTTGGCGGCCATGCAGACAAGAAAGCAAAGAAAGGACAGCTGAAGTAAGGAGGGGAAACCCGTGACTGTTGAAGGTAAAAGACCCAAGAGATCTGTCTTGCACAGGACGAGAAAAGAGCAGATACAAGAACAAGAAGCAAGAGCCATTGCAAGATATATTAGAATCTCGCCAAGAAAAGCGAGAAGTGTTGCAAATACAGTTCGTGGAAAGAGTGTTGAAGAAGCTTTTCGCATTCTTGAGATGTCGCCGAAAAAAGCTGCCCGCATCATTCACAAAGTTCTGAAATCTGCGGTTGCCAACGCTGAAAACAATAAGGGTATGACTGTTGACAACCTTCATGTTACTACTTGTGTGGTGGATGACGGACCCAGATACAAGAGAATTTGGTTCCGTGGTAGAGGAAGGGCAGATATAATACAAAAACGTATGTCACATATTACTGTTGGTGTCGGAAATCCTGAGAAAAAAACTAAGTGAGGTGATACAGTGGGCCAGAAAGTTCATCCCAGAGGATTTAGACTTGGTGTCAGCAGCGATTGGCAGGCTAAATGGTTCAGCAAAAAGAAATATTCCGAGTGGTTAGAAGAAGATGAAAAAATCAGAACTATTATAAAGGGATCCTACGGACATTCGGGCATTAGTGAGGTTTTTGTTGAAAGACCTGACAACGAAGCTGTGACGATAACCATCAAAACCGCACGTCCAGGTGTTGTGATAGGAAAAAAAGGCTCAGAAATCGGAAGCTTAAGAGAAAGGCTTGAAAGAGAGTTAAATAGACGCGTCTTGATAAATGTGGATGAAGTGAAAACGCCTGAGACTGATGCACAGCTTGTTGCCGAGAACATTGCCGGTCGTATAGAAAAGCGAGCTTCTTACAAGAGAGCAATGAAACGAGCTCTTTCAGATGCTTTGAGGCGTGGAGCTCTTGGTGTGAAGATAATGGTGTCCGGAAGACTCGCTGGTGCGGAAATAGCAAGAAGGGAATGGTACTTAAGAGGGAGATTGCCACTTCAAACTATGAGAGCAAAATTAAGCTACGGAACTGCAGTAGCACAGACAAAGTACGGCACTATTGGGATAAAGGTTTGGATCTACAACGGTGACGCGAAAGTTTAACACGAGGAGGTCTTAAATATGTTGATGCCACGTAGGGTCAAATACAGGAAACAACAGCGAGGTCGAATGCGTGGAAGGGCTAAAGGCGGAACAGAAGTAGTCTTTGGTGAAATAGGGCTCAAGGCATTAGCTCCTGCGTGGATTACCGCGCAGCAAATAGAGGCTTGTCGTATAGCTATAATGCGTGTAATGAAGAGAAATGGGAAAGTATGGATTAGAGTTTTTCCAGATAAGCCTTATACGAAGAAACCGGCTGAAACAAGAATGGGTAAAGGTAAAGGTAATGTGGAAGGTTGGGTTAGTGTTGTTAAACCCGGTAGGATACTCTTTGAAATAAGTGGAGTTAGCGAGAATATAGCCAGGCAGGCTTTGACTTATGCGGCAAGTAAGCTGCCCATTCCCACCAAGATAGTGGAGAGGCATTTACTCGGGGGTGAGGCGGTATGAAGATCTCTGAGATAAGGAACTACACAAATGAAGAACTCTTGAACTTGGTGGAAGAGAAAAAAAAGCAGCTTATGGAGATGAGATTTCAGCATGCAATGGGTCAAATAAGGAACACGGCTCAGCTCCAGGTTGTGAAAAGAGATATAGCCAGAATCAAAACAATACTTCGAGAACGGGAACTGGGAATAAGGAGGTAGTAGATCATGCCAAAGAAGAGGTTTGTTGGTACCGTTGTCAGCAATAAGATGAATAAGACAATCGTTGTCGCCGTTGAGAGTTTGATTAAGCACCCTGTTTACAAAAAATATATTAAGAGAACCAAGAAATACCATGCTCATGATGAGCAAGATGCATGTCATATAGGTGATACCGTGGAAATCGTTGAATCGAGACCTTTGAGTAAAACGAAAAAATGGCGAGTGCTGAGAGTTGTCAAGCGGGCAGTTCTGGGAGCTGATCAAAAGGCATCAGCAGAGGAAGGTGAAGAGTCATGATACAGCAGGAGTCTTATTTGAGTGTTGCTGACAATTCTGGAGCAAAGAAACTGCGTGTCATAAGAGTACTGGGCGGATACCACAAGAGATACGGAACTGTTGGAGACACTGTGGTTTGCTCTGTAAAAGATGCCATTCCAAATGCGGATATCAAGAAGGGTGAAGTCGTCAAAGCCGTGATAGTAAGAACCCGAAAGGCGTTGAAGAGAGCTGATGGAACCTACATAAGATTCGATGACAACGCAGCAGTGCTTATTGATAAGTTTAACGAGCCAAGGGGAACACGCGTTTTTGGTCCTGTTGCAAGAGAAATTAGAGAAAAGGGCTACATGAAGATAATTTCTCTTGCTCCCGAGGTTCTTTGAGAGGTGATTGAGATGAAGATAAGACGTGGTGATTTGGTTCAGGTGATCTCAGGCAAAGACAAGAAGAAACAGGGAAAGGTTCTTCGTGTTATACCTAAGGAAGGTAAGGTTGTAGTTGAGGGTGTTAACATGAGAAAGCGCCATCAGCGTCCAACGCCACAAATGCGAGAGGGTGGAATAATCGAGCGTGAGAGCCCCATGTATGCTAGCAAAGTTATGCTCATATGCCCGAGTTGTGGGAGGCGAACCAGAGTTGGCCACAAAATATTGGAAGATAACACGAAAGTCAGATACTGTAAGAAGTGCGGAGAAGTTGTAGACAAGGAATGAGGAGGAATTTGCCATGAAGCAATACATACCTTTGAAAGAAAGGTATTATCAGGAAATTGTTCCTAAGTTATTGAAAGAATTCAACTACAGTAATATACATCAGGTGCCGAAACTTGAGAAAATTGTTATAAACATGGGTGTAGGAGAAGGATCAAGAAACGCCGATCTACTGGATAGGCATGCAAAAGAGCTTTCATTAATAACAGGTCAGAAACCAGTAATCACTCGGGCCAAGAAGAGTATATCGAATTTCAAAATAAGAAAGGGTATGCCTGTTGGTTTGAGAGTTACGTTGAGGGGCTTGAATATGTGGAACTTCATGTACAAGCTTGTGAATATCGTGCTTCCAAAGGTTAGGGATTTCAGAGGCTTGAACCCGAATTCATTTGACGGTCGAGGTAATTATTCATTCGGTTTGACCGAACAATTCGTGTTTTCTGAAATCTCACCAGATCAATCACCCAGGGTTCAAGGCATGGACATAATAATAGTTACAACAGCGAAAACAGATAGAGAAGCTCTAAGACTGCTGGAGAGCTTTGGAATGCCGTTTAGACAATGAGAGGAGGTACATGATGCCAAGAAAGGGAATCATAGAGAGATGGAAGAAGCCAAAAAAGTTTCAGGTGCGTGAATATACCAGGTGCAGTGTGTGCGGTCGCCCGAAGTCGGTCTACCGCGAATTTGGTTTGTGCAGAGTTTGCTTCAGAAAAATGGCTTTAGAGGGCAAACTCCCTGGAGTAAGGAAGGCAAGCTGGTAAGGGAGGGAGAAAAATGTGGAGTGACCCGATAGCTGATCTGCTCACGAGAATACGGAATGCAAATGTGGTTTTTAAAGAATATGTTGATGTTCCCGCTTCTAATATGAAGAAAATGATATGCGATATCCTCAAAAGAGAGGGCTTTATTCAAGATTACAAATATATCGAAGATGGGCGACAGGGTATACTGAGAGTTCATATGAAGTATAAAGGACAACGTCGCTCGAGAGAAAGAGTAATAAAGGGAATTGTAAGAGTATCTAAGCCCGGAAGAAGGGTTTATGTGGCGAAAGATGAGATACCCAAAGTTAAAAATGGCATAGGAGTGGCCATTTTGACGACCTCTAAAGGTGTTATGACCGACAAGGAAGCTCGTACTGTTGGGGTTGGAGGAGAAGTCATAGCATACGTTTGGTAAGGAGGTGAGAAAATGTCCAGGTTGGCAAAAAAACCACTACAGATACCAAGTGGCGTTGAGGTTAAAGTCGAGGATAATACTGTGACAGTTAAAGGTCCAAAAGGAACTCTAAAACAAGATTTGTTGCCTTATGTGAAGATAGATGTTGAAGATGGAAATGTTTGGGTAAGGCGTAACGAGGATATACTGATCAGGAAATCGCAAGTGAAGATCTTGAAAAGTTTTCAAGGAACATACTGGTCATTGATAAGAAATATGATTGAGGGAGTAACTAAAGGTTTTGAAAAACAGTTGGAAATCGTTGGAGTAGGATATCGTGCTCAAATGCAGGGTAACAAGATTTCTCTGCAGCTCGGATATGCTCACCCTGTTGTTATTGAACCACCAGAAGGTGTTACTGTTGAAGTTCCCAATCCAGCAAGCATTATTGTCAGAGGTATAGATAAGCAGGCTGTTGGGCAGTTTGCTGCGCTTATAAGATCGTGGCGCAAACCAAACGTTTACAGCGGAAAGGGTATCAGATACAAGGGTGAGTTTGTCAGACAGAAGGAAGGAAAGAAAGCATAAAGGGGGCAGATGATGTGATAAAGAAAATTGATAGACGACTAAAGCGCAAAAAGCGTCATCTAAGAATTCGCAAGAGAGTTTTTGGAACGCTTGAGAGGCCCAGGTTATCTGTCTTTCGAAGTGAAAAGCACATATACGCTCAAATAATAGATGATACGAGAGGGTTCACAATTGTAAGTGCTTCTACTCTTGATCATGACTTGAGGGAAACGATAACTAAGACATGGACAAAAGAGGCGGCAAGAGAGGTTGGTAAACTCATCGCAAAAAGAGCCGCTGAAAAAGGCATAGAGCGTGTCGTTTTTGACCGAGGTGGTTTCAAGTTTCACGGACGTATTAGGGAACTGGCTGATGGAGCGCGTGAGGCCGGCCTGAAGTTTTGAGGAGGTGTAACTGATGAGTCAGGTGTTTGAAGAAAGAGATCTTAAAAAAGAGGTAGAAGAATTTGAAGAGAGGGTTATTGAAATAACCAGGACCGCCAAGGTAACAAAGGGTGGTAAAACGCTGGGCTTCAGAGTTCTGGCTGCGGTTGGCAACAGGAATGGTAAGGTTGGAATAGGGATTGGAAAAGCCAGAGAGGTGCCCGAAGCCATAAGAAAAGCTATAGCTGATGCCAAGGCCTCGATAATTGAAGTGCCTCTCTATAAGCACACAATTCCTCATGAAGTTTATGGTGTTCAGGATGCATCAAAAGTTCTCTTGAAACCAGCCGCTCCAGGTACGGGAATTATCGCGGGAAGTACTGTGAGAGCAGTTGTTGAATTGGCGGGAATCCAGAACGTTCTCACAAAATGCCTTGGATCAACAAAGTCTGTGAACCTTGCTAAAGCTACTATTCGTGGCCTGAAGGAATTAGTTTCACCTGCAAAAGCCTCTAAGCTCAGGGATATCCCCGTCAGCCAGGTCATTTACGGTCAAAAAAAGGAGGCTTGAGATATGGCTGGTAAGTTGAAAATAGAACTGATCAAGAGCCCTATCGGGTACAAGTCGGATCAGAAATCAACACTGAAGGCGCTGGGGCTCAGGAAACTTCATGACTGCGTGGAGAAAGATGACACGCCGCAGATCAGAGGAATGATAAGAAAAGTCAGACATCTTGTTGCTGTTGAAGAGACGGGAGGTATGCCGGATGAGGCTTGAAGACCTAAGACCGAGTCCAGGTGCCATAAAATCAAGGAAACGCGTAGGAAGAGGCATCGCATCTGGTCATGGTAAGACAAGCGGCAGAGGACACAAGGGACAGAAATCAAGAGGTTCGGGAAAAGTTAGTCCAGGTTTTGAAGGAGGACAAACACCGCTTTACAGAAGGCTTCCAAAGAGAGGATTCAAAAACGTTAATCGGAAATTTTACTCCGTTGTCAATATAGGAACGCTTGAAAACAAATTTTCTGCCGGTGATGTGGTAACAATTGAGAAGCTTATGGAGCTCAGAATTGTCAGAAAACTGAACGATGGCGTTAAGATTCTTGCGCGTGGTGAACTCACAAAACCGTTAACTGTGAGAGCCCATGCGTTCAGCAGCAAAGCAAAGGAAGCTATAGAAATGGTTGGCGGAAAAGCCGAGGTGATCTAATGTGTGGAAAGCTTTGAGAAATGCTTTCAAGATCCCAGAATTGCGGGACAGAATCCTTTTTACGATAGCCATTCTCATTGTGTTTCGCCTTGGAATATACATACCAATACCTGGAATCAATCTTCAGGCGTGGGGGGAAGCGTTCAAACGCTTTGGTGAGAGCGGAGCAGGCGGAATACTGAGTTTTTACGACGTTTTCACTGGAGGAGCGCTCAGAAATTTTTCAATTTTTGCGATGAGTGTGACTCCGTACATAAATGCGTCGATAATCTTGCAGCTCCTCTCGTCTGTTATGCCCAAGTTGAAAGAAATGTTGAGAGAGGGAGAGCAGGGGAGAAAGAAATTTGCACGTTATACAAGAAATTTGACAGTAATACTCGGTGGTTTTCAGTCTTTCATTGTCTCCTTCAGTTTAGTTAGTCAGAATCCTGATATAGTGGCGTACGGATTGAATCCATGGACATTTATTATGGTTTCTACGCTATCAATGTTAGCGGGAACGATGTTCTTATTGTGGATTGGAGATAGAATTACCGAGAAGGGAATAGGAAATGGAATTTCTGTTCTTATTTTTGCGGGAATCGTTGCCAGATATCCCAGTTACTTTGGACAGGCTCTTCTTGGCCGGCTGAATATCTTTGGTTGGATTTTCCTTCTGGCTATTGCCGTTGTGACTGTGGCAGGAATAATATTCGTCCAGCAGGCCGAGCGAAGGATTACCATTCAATATGCCAGCAGGGTCTCTGGAAGAAGAGTCTATGGGGGAGCTTCTACGCACATTCCCGTTAAAGTCAATCAGAGTGGTGTTATTCCCATAATTTTTGCAAGCGCTATCGTCATGATCCCAGGAGCAATAGCTCAAATGGCAGGTTGGGAAACTTTGCAGCGGCTGTTCAATTCTGGCAGCATGTTCTACATGGTTCTGTACGGAACAATGGTTTTCTTTTTCACCTATTTCTACAGCATGGTGGTCTTTGATCCCCACGATATTTCAGAAAATGTCAGAAAATACGGTGGGTTTATACCTGGAATAAGACCGGGAAGGCCCACTGAACAGCATATTCAAAAAGTGGCGAGTCGAGTCACCTTCATGGGTGCAGTTTTTCTTGTCGTTATAGCTTTGTTGCCATATGTTGTGCAGGGTGTTACAAGGGTGAATATCATCATTGGAGGTACGTCTACACTTATAGCCGTTGGCGTTGCTCTTGATGTCGTGCAGCAAATGGAGGCGCACCTCATAATGCGGCATTACGAAGGATTTGTTAAGAAAGGCAGAATCAAAGGGAGAAGATAACATGAATTTGATACTTTTAGGAGCTCCTGGAGCTGGAAAAGGCACTCTTGCAAAAGATCTCACTAAAATATTTGGTATTCCGCAGATATCTACCGGGGATATGCTCAGAGAAGCTGTGGCTGCTGGCACGGAATTAGGAAAAAAAGTTAAGGACATCATGGATTCTGGGGCTTTGGTACCAGATGATTTAGTGAATGCAATAGTTAGAGAAAAATTAGCAAGACCGGAGTGTCGTAATGGATTTATCTTTGATGGTTATCCAAGAACAAAATCACAAGCTGAGGCGCTGGAGAATTTGTTGAAAGAAGATGGAAAGAAAATCGATGCGGTGATCCTGCTCGATGTACCAAAAGAAATAGTAGTAAAAAGGCTCACGAATAGACGAATATGTCCTCACTGTGGACGAATATACAACCTGATTACGATGCCTCCCAGTAAAGAAGGAATCTGTGATAGCTGTGGTTCTAAACTGATTATGCGTGACGATGACAAAGAAGATGTCGTTACGCATAGGTATGAAGTATATCTCGAACAGACAGCACCTCTGATAGAGTTTTACAAGCAGAGAGAAATTCTGTTCACGATAACTGTTCAAAATGGTGATGAAGACGTAACGCAGATGGTGCTGAATGTTCTAAAAAAGGTGAGAAAGTGATTAGGATAAGGTCCAGTTCAGAAATCGAAAGAATGAAAAAAGCTTGTAAAGCAGTTGCGTATGTTCTCAAAGAAGCGAATCAGTTTGTGAAGAAGGGCAGAAATGCTTGCGAAATAGAAGAGTTTGTATTAAAAGCCTTCGATCAGTTGAAAGTTGAACCAGCATTTAAAGGTTACAGAGGTTACCCATACGCCACATGTGTATCCGTCAATCAAGAAATTTTGCACGGTTTTCCACTTAAGAGCAAGGTATTTGAAACAGGTGATATCGTGTCTATTGACGTGGGAGCTGTGTACAATGGCTACTACGGAGATGCTGCCGTGACATACATTGTTGAACCGATAGATAGTACTGGCAGAGAGCTGGTTTCTGCGACAAAGGATGCGTTAATGGAGTCGCTCTCTTTCTTGAAAAATGGTGTGAGACTCGGAGATCTTTCTTATAAAATTCAATCTGTGGTAGAAAAGAGAGGCTTCAATGTAATCAGAGACTTTGTTGGTCATGGAATAGGAGCCAGTCTTCACGAAGAACCCGAAATTCCCAATTACGGGACTCCCGGAACTGGGTTGCTTCTCAGACAAGGGATGACCGTAGCTGTCGAAGTTATGGTTTCAGAAGGTGATTGGCACACGAGTACCTTGGATGATGGTTGGACTGTTGTAATGTCAGACGGAAAGAGGAGTGCTCATTTTGAGCATACTGTTCTTATTACGGAGAACGGTGTAGAAATTCTCACTTCTCTGTAGAAAGGTGATGAAATGCCGAAAGACGATGTAATCAAAATGGAGGGAACGGTAACTGAAGCGCGAAGGAATGCAACATTTCTTGTAGAATTGGACAATGGTCATACGATACTTGCTCAGATTTCCGGAAGGATGAGAAAGAACTTCATACGACTCGTTCCCGGGGACAGGGTTGTTGTGGAACTGTCCATATATGATTTGAGTAAGGGAAGAATTGTTTACAGGAAAAAGCTTGGGAAGTGAAAGGAGTTGAGTTCAAATGAAAGTGAGATCATCTGTTAAAAAGAGATGTGAACATTGCAAGGTTGTGCGAAGAAACGGTAAAGTGCTTATCATTTGTAGTGCAAATCCAAAACACAATCAGAAGCAAGGTTGAAAAAGGGAGGGGAATGAATGGCACGTATAATGGGTGTAGAACTCCCCGGAAACAAGAAAAATTTCATAGCTCTTACATACATATACGGTATAGGAAAAACAAGGGCTATGCAAATACTCGCTGAGACAGAGATCGATCCTGAGAAGAAAGTGAAGGAGCTAACTGATGATGAGGTCAGCAGAATTGCAAAGTATATTCAGGATCACTATAAGGTCGAAGGGGAGTTGAGGACCGAAGTCAACAGAAATATCAAGCGCCTGATCGACATTGGTTGTTACAGAGGTTTGAGGCATAAGCTTGGACTCCCGGTTCGAGGCCAGAGAACTCGTTCGAATGCTCGAACAAGAAAAGGACCACGTCCGAGCAGAATCAAGGCAAAGAGAAGGAAAGAAACGACCGCTTGAGGAGGTTGAATCGCAATGGCAAGACGTTCTGAATCAAGAAAAAAGAAGAAAATACTAATAGATCATGGTGTGGTGCACATAAAATCCACGTTCAACAATACGATAATAACGCTTTCTGACTCTAACGGTAACGTGCTCATTTGGGCCAGTAGCGGTACTGCGGGCTTTCAGGGAACGAGGAAAGGAACCCCATATGCTGCGCAGCTCGCTGCTGATAAGGTTGCTAAAGAAGCTTTGAAACATGGTATCAAGAAAATAAATGTTCTTGTTAAGGGCCCTGGTCCAGGAAGGGAAGCTGCCATTAGAACCCTTCAGGCAGCTGGTCTGGAAGTTGATATGATTAAAGATGCTACGCCGATTCCTTTCAATGGATGTAGGCCGAAGAAAAGGCGCAGAGTTTAAAGGAGGGACTTGAATGGCAAGGTACACAGGACCCGCGTGCAAATTATGCCGAAGAGAAGGCATGAAGCTGTATTTAAAGGGTGAAAGATGCTTTACCGAGAATTGCGCTTTTGATAGACGCCCGTATGCTCCTGGAGATCACGGGAAAGGCAGGAGCAAACTTTCACAGTATGGTACCCAGTTGAGATCCAAACAAACGATGAAAAGGATTTACGGGGTACTTGAACAACAGTTTGAGAGATATTATGAGAAGGCTCAGCGCATGGCCGGCGATACCCGAGAGAATCTTGTCAGAATCGTTGAGTCGCGACTTGATAATATTGTGTATAGAATGGGATTTGCACCCAACAGAAAACTTGCAAGACAATTGGTAAATCACGGCCATGTTGTTGTTAACGGTCGCAAAGTAAATATTCCATCCTACTGTTTAAAGCCCGGTGACACTGTGGAAATTCGTGAGCGGAGTAGATCCATACCTTCTATCAAGCAAGCTGTAGAGCAGAGCAAAGATAGAACTAAGGTTGACTGGGTAGAGGTCGGTACTGACAGTTTCAAGGGAACATTTCTGAGATACCCCAATTTGGATGAGGTAACAGATCTTCCTGTTGATGTGCAGGCAATAGTTGAGTTCTATTCGAGGTGATGAGAATGATAGAATACGTGATGCCAAGAAAGCTTAAGATAGAAGAGGAAAGAGTAGAAGAAGATTACTACTACGCAAGGTATACTCTCTCTCCTATGGAGAAAGGATATGGGATCACTATAGGAAATGCGCTGAGGAGGATCTTGCTCTCATCCATCCCTTCGGTTGCCATAACGGGGGTGAAATTTATTAAGCCAGAGAAATATCACGAATTCGACACAATAGAAGGAGTGAAGGAAGATATCCTCCAGATTATCCTCAATCTGAAACGAGTTCAACTTCGTGCAGAGGTGCCCGTAACAGAAAAGATCAGGTTTACAGTTGAAAAGAAAGGTCCGGGTATCCTCAAAGCGGGTGACATAGGAACTCCGGCAGGTTTAGAGGTTGTTAACCCTGATTTTCCTATCGCGACATTGAATGAAGACGCTGATATTTTGATGGAAGTGTATGCTCAGGCAGGCAAGGGATTTGTCCCTGCAAACGAGTTAGACGAAAAACATGAAATCGGTTGGATACCTGTAGATGGCGTCTTCACGCCTGTTATGAAAGTCAATTATCATGTTGAAAACGTTCGTGTTGAAAAGAAAACAGATTACGACAAAATGGTGCTCGAAATATGGACGAAAAAGTCCATCTTGCCAAATGAAGCTTTGAAGAAAGCGACTGGCATTTTGATGGATCATCTTCAGATAGTTTCAAATAGCTTGCCCGAAGGAGGATTTTTCACCGCCGAGTCGGTAAAGATTTCTCAGCCCGAGGAATTCGAATCTCAAACCGCGGCTTCGGATGAAGACACAGTGTATTCTAAGAAGATTGAAGAACTCGATCTCACGGTTAGATCTCTCAACTGCCTTAAGAGGGACAAAATTGAGACTATTGGAGATCTGTTGAAAAGATCAGAGGAAGAATTGCTCAAAATAAAGAATTTTGGTCCCAAGTCACTCGAAGAGATTAAGGAAAGGCTTGCTGAGAAATTCGGGCTTTCGCTGAAAAAGGGAGGTTGAATTCATGAGACATCGAATGCTTAGAAATAAAATGGGAAAATATGGAAGTCATAGAAGGCAATTGCTGAAAAATCAATTGAGAGAGCTTGTGGAGCACAGAAGTATTGTTACCACCGTGACAAAGGCGAAGAATGTTCAGAGAATAGCAGAGAAGGTTCTCACCAAAGCGGTCAAAGCTGGCAGAACCGATAACAAAGCCGAAAGTGTAGCGCTCAGACGTCAGATTAACTGGTATCTGAACGATAGGAAGCTCACTAATAAGTTAGTGGAGGAAATAGCCAAAGAATTCACAAAAGTTAGCGGTTTTACCAGAGTTATTAGGATAGGTACAAGGCGCGGTGATGCGTCAGAAATGGCTCTTGTTGAGATCATTCATTAATTTTGGAGTTTCCAAGAGGAGCTGGACAGATGGGAATTTTTCTGAGAGGCGTTGATAATCTGAAAAATGTAAAGTATTTTGCCGAGAATGGTTCACCGGTGCGAATTCTCCAGAAGGAAGAATTCGCACCGGCGCGTTGTTTTACTCTACCTATGCACGATATGGTGTTTGCGCGAAAATAAGCCAAGAACGCTGTCTAAAGTGTTTTATGTGTGAATCTTTGTCAAAAGCAAATGAACACCAAGAATATTGACGGTTGACATAATTGTAAGAATTTGATAAATTTTATTGTAATTTCTTGCCTTCGATTTCAATGAGGATGATTGCATGGTTCCTTTGGTATATCTCCCCCTGAATATTTCATTTTGTATCGAGAAATGCACTTGTTTCGAGAACATTTCTTTGTTTGGGAAAAAGCTTGGAGGTGCCTCCTTTGAGTGGAGATTGGGATAAGAATGGCGTAGCTATACGAATCAACGAACTGGAGCAAATGACTATCAAGCAGCTCTACTCGTTGGCAAGAGAATATGATATTCCTCGTTACACAAGTCTTCGAAAGCGGGATTTGATTTTCGCGATATTGGAAGCACAGGCTAAATCACACGGTTTGTTTTTTGGAGAAGGTGTGCTTGAAATACTTCCTGATGGGTATGGATTTTTGAGAAGCGGTGAAAACCTTTTGCCAAGCTCGAATGACATTTACCTATCACAATCGCAGATTAAGAAGTTTAATCTCAATACCGGCGACATCATTTCTGGCGCAATACGGCCTCCAAAGGATAACGAACGTTTCTTTGCGATGATCAAGATCGAAGCCGTTAACTACAGACCCCCCGAAGCCGCGAATGAACGGGTTAATTGGGAAAATTTGACTCCAGACTATCCTCGAGAGAGATTTATACTGGAAACAGAGAAGGATATCCTATCCACAAGACTAATCGATATGTTTGCACCTGTAGGTAAGGGACAGAGAGGAATAATTGTTGCTCCGCCCAAGGCGGGAAAAACAACCCTTTTGAAGGAAATTGCCAATGGTGTAGCTTTGAATCATCCTGAAACCTATAGAATTATATCGCTCATAGATGAACGTCCCGAAGAGGTAACGGATATAAAGGAATCAGTTAACGCGAAAGTAATAGCCGCGCCTTTTGATATGCCGGCGGACAAACAAATAAAAATCGCTGAGCTGACTCTCGAGATGGCAAAAAGGCTTGTCGAATATGGTTACGATGTTGTACTTCTTCTCGATAGTCTGACTCGATTGGCTCGCGTTTACAACATTCAGGTACCCCCAAGCGGAAAGCTTCTAAGCGGAGGAGTTGACCCCGCTGCACTTTATAAGCCCAAGCATTTCTTTGGCGCGGCGCGTAATACTCGTGAAGGTGGTAGCTTGACAATAATTGCCACAGCACTTGTAGAAACTGGATCGAGAATGGATGAAGTCATATTCGAAGAATTCAAAGGTACCGGAAACATGGAGTTAGTGCTGTCAAGGCAGATTTCCAGTAAAAGAATATTCCCTGCTTTTAATCTTCAATTAACCGGAACGCGTCGAGATGAGCTCCTCTTGGATGAAGGAACATTGAAAAAGATTTGGATACTCAGAAGAATGCTCGCGGGAATGACTGAGGAAGAAGGATTGTTGTTAATACTCCGCAAGCTTCGAGAAACTGAAAACAATGAGGCTTTTCTTTCTCTGATAGACCAGCAAAAAGCAAAGACTTGAGGGGGTATCCTGGTTGTTCGTGGTAGGTGTGGATCTTGGAGGTACGAATTACGCAGTGGGTCTCGTGGATGAAGCGGGGACGATAATACGAAAGATTGAGGGAAAGACCGAAGTCGATTATGGTGCAGCCCGTGTTATAGAGAACCTTTCAAATAGCGTGTTGAGAATTTCACAGAATTTCAATGTTGAGGCAGTGGGTATTGCATCGCCGGGCAGTATTGATCATGAAAAAGGTGTTGTTCGATTTTCTCCCAACTTTCCCGGATGGCACGATATTCCTCTTGCCGAAGAGATATCCCGACAGGTTGGGAAGCGCGTTTATGTGGAAAACGACGCAAATGCCTATGCTCTGGGTGAAAGACAGTTTGGCGCCGGAAAAGGTTGTCAACACCTTGTTTGCTTGACTTTGGGAACAGGTATAGGTGGGGGTGTCATAACCCATGGAAAGCTTCTGAGAGGAAGCACAGGGATAGGTGCGGAATTGGGTCATATGACGATTCACCCAGATGGGCCATTGTGTGGTTGTGGTGCAAGAGGGTGTTTAGAGTCGCTTGCTTCAGGTACGGCAATAAGAAAATTTGTTTGTGAAGGTTACAGGAGGCACGGAGAATCTGTTCTTTTTGTTTCCAAGCCTCCAGAGGATGTGACTGTCAAGGACGTTTTTGATGCGGCGAAAAAAGGAGACCGTTTTGCGAATGAGATTTTTGAAAGAGTTGTGAATGCACTTTCTGTGGGAATAGGTAGTATTTTGAATATTTTCAATCCAGAGATTGTTGTTCTCGGTGGTGGGATTGCCCAAGCTGGGGACTTTCTCTTAGACCCTGTTCGAGAAAGAGTTAGGAATCATGTTTTGCCATCCATTTTGGACACCTATAGGATAACGAAGAGTGAACTCAATAAGGAAGCAGGCATTCTTGGAGCCGCTTCCATCGTTTTCGAAAGGATACACGAGAAATGAAAGCTCTTGTGATTTCTGATACCCACATCCCAACACGTTTGAAGGAATTTCCACCAGCTCTTGTTGACCTATTCAAAAACGTGGATCAAGTGATTGCCCTCGGTGATTTTGTCGACATGGAAACTGTTTTAACCATTAAAGGACTGAAGCAAAACTTTCAAGCAGTCCATGGTAATATGGACTATCCTGATGTCAAGGAATATCTTCCTCCCAAGAAGGTTTTTGCCACCGAAAACATTAGGATCGGGATTTGTCACGGCTGGGGACCTCCTTTCAGAATAAGGGAAAGAATTGTCAATTTGTTCAAGGAAAAACCAGATGTGATTCTCTATGGCCACACTCATCTTTTTGACGATTCACTACACAACGACGTGCGTTTTCTGAATCCGGGAGCTGTGTGTGATGGGTCATGTGCCCTTTTGGAGATTGATGGAGGTGCAATTAGATTCGAGCAGATCAGGTTTTAGATGAAATCGTGCGTCAGATGCGGTATTATAGCTCAAACAATCTCTATGTCGCGTTTTCAGGCGGTGAGGATAGCACGCTCGTGGCCCTGATTGCACGCAAAGCTCTGGGAAAAGATAGAGTACAGCTTGTTACAGTAGATTGGGGACAGTTTACATACGCAAGGAGTCGAAAGATAGTTTCTCAGTTGGCTCTTGAGATAGGGCTTCCTCATCGCTTTATCGCTGGAAGTGGCACTCAAAAAAAAATTTGGAAACACGGTCCAAGTTGCAGTTCCTGTACTCGGAACGTAAAGTTAGGTTTGATCAAAAACATTGCAAAAGATGGACTTATAGCGACTGGAGCAAATCAGTCAGATAGCTGGGGAAAAGTAGGTATAAAGCTGAATGGAAATGTTTTTTCTCCCCTCTTGGAGCTGAGTAAAGAAGATATAAGATATTTTCTTGATCACTTTAGGTTTAATGTGCCGAAAATAGGAGAATCTGTCGATCGTGAGGGCTGTAAACTGAAACATCTTTTGAAAATGATGATAAACGAAGAATATCATGGAAGAGCCGTGTGCGAGTCAAACGAACTTTTGCTTTCCTATCTGGGAGCAAGGTCTTGGAATGCTAAGCTTGCGAATGTCAAAATAGTGGGTCCTCTTTCGAAGAACATAGCACTCGTGAATGTGGTTCCTCATTTGAGTGAGAAATACGCTGCGGAACTGAGGACTTTGCTCAATTCACTGGAATGTGTAGATGAAGTGCATGTAGTGAACAGACCAGTTAAGCTGAAGGTTTTGGCAAATCCGGGCCTCTTCAATGACAGCACAGCAAGGTCTCACGTTCATATGGGCGTTATTCAAAAGGAATTTGCAGCTCCTGTAGAGATTACTTGGATCGAGTCTTCGAACAAACGCCTGCGAACCTTTCAAGTTATATCGTTTGCTTTTCAAAGATGAAAGAACAGAAGATAGATATGTTCATACAACTAAGAAAGTTGGACAAACCGGCACTTTTGATTGTACCGAGCGAAAAAGAAGCACACTCTCTGATCACCAAGATAGAAGCTCTCTTCTATCCAACTCATGACGTCCTGCCGTTCGAAGAGATTCCAGTTTCTTTCAAAGTGAGAAAGCAGCGAATAGAAACTCTTTGGAAACTCCTTAACAAGCAAAGAATACGGGTAGTTACTACTATTCATGCCATCACAAGAAAAACACTGTCTCCTCAAAAATTCAAAGAGAGTGCATTAACACTCCGCAAAGGTTCTTTGTTAACGAATGCAGCGGAAACGCTGTGGAATCTGGGGTATGAAAGAAGCTTTCTTGTTAGGTCTGGAGGGGAGTTTTCCGTTCGAGGCGATATAGTGGATTTCTTCGGCCCTATGATAAATGTCCCAGTGAGATTGGAGCTCTTCGGTAATCGTGTGGAGAGCATAAGAACGTTCGACCCGATATCTCAAAGATCCAGTGGTTACCTGAATCAGATTACCGTACTTCCTGCTCGAGAGTACATCGGAGAAGAGCACAGATTCGATACTCTCCCAGGGAAAGCTGGTTCAAACTCCACTATTCTTGATTACGCATGTTTTGATGTTTTCGTCTGGAATCTGGAAGAATGCCAGAATGTCTATTACCGAAGGGAACAGGAGAACAGAGAATTTCTAAACCACGATCAAAAGAAGGAGTACATTCTGTTTTCCGGCATAAGCTACGCTGAGATGTTGAAAAAGATTGGAAGCATCAAGGAAATAGATCTTCCCAGAAGTATTGAGGAGGCATCGGCTAAACCACGGACGATGTATCAGGCACCGGTAATCGAACAGGAAGAGATAGAGCCGGGAGACTATGTCGTTCATAAGGATTATGGTATAGGTCTCTTCACTGGCATCAAAAAGATGACCACATTTATGAGTACAAAGGAATACTTGGTCATAAAGTATGAGGACTCGACGATATACGTTCCTGTTGAGCGTTTAGATAGGGTTCAGCGTTATGTTGGTGATCTAAATGTCGTTAAGATCGACAAAGTGGGAAGGCGTAGCTGGAGGAATCGTGTCGAAAGGGTTAGAAGAGATATCAGATCCAAAATTGAAAACCTTGTCAGAATTCATTTGTTGAGACAGGGAATCAAAGGGCAGTGTCTTTCTGGTGATGCAGAGCTTGAAAGGCAGTTTTCTACGACCTTTCCCTACGTGGCAACTGAGGATCAGATGTCCGCAATTGAGGAAGTGCTTTCGGATCTGGCAGATGAGAAACCGATGGATAGACTGCTTTGTGGAGATGCTGGGTATGGAAAAACGGAGGTAGCTCTTCGAGCCATCTTTCGTTGTGTGGTATCTGGCAAGCAAGCTGCCGTTTTGGTTCCCACTACTGTTCTCTCCCGGCAGCATTATCGAACGTTTAAGGAACGACTGGAACCGTACGGTATCAATGTGGTACTTCTTGACAGGAATGTCGGTGAAGCCGCAAAAAGGCGAATTCTCGCTGATCTGAAAAATGGAGCGGCTGATGTGGTTATCGGTACACACGCTCTTCTGTCTGACAGTGTGAATTTCTCAGATTTGGGGTTACTGGTTATCGATGAAGAACAGAATTTCGGAGTAGAGCAGAAAGAAAAGTTAAAAATGTTGAGAGCAGATATTAATGTTTTGTCAATGAGCGCCACTCCAATACCACGTTCTTTACATATGGCTCTCACAGGGTTACGTGACATGAGCGTCATAAATACCCCTCCTTTTGGAAGAGTTCCAATATTGACCTATGTGGCTAAGTATGATCAAAGAATAGTTAAAAGCGCCATTCTCAGAGAGTTAAACAGAGGAGGGCAAGTAATATACGTTCACAACAGGATACAAGATCTTCAAAATGTGCGTGATGAATTGAGGAGAATGTTGCCCGATGTTGTCATGCGAATGGCGCACGGACGGATGGCCAACAGGAAATTGACGGAGGCCTTAACTGACTTCTATTCTGGGAAAGCCGATTTACTGATTTGCACTGCTATCATCGAAAACGGTGTAGATATACCCAACGCAAACACGATAATAGTTGATGATTCACACCGATATGGTTTGGCACAACTCTATCAGTTGCGTGGCAGAGTTGGCAGAAGCAACAACAGAGCGTTCGCCTATTTCTTGTACAAAGAAACACCCAAGAACGGCGCAATAAAGCGCTTGCAGGCGTTGAAGGAATTTTCTGGATCTGGAAGCGGGCTGAAATTGGCACTGCGCGATATGGAAATTCGTGGAATTGGGAGTGTCTTTGGACTGGAACAGCACGGGAGCATCAACTCAGTTGGATTGCTGCTTTACAAAGAATTGATAACAGAAGAGTTGTCGAAGATTCACGGTGAGGTGAAGACCACTTCGCAGAAAGCGGTGATAGACACCGAAATAGAAGGTATTCCAGGTGAAATGGTCATACCATCGGAGTACATTTCAAACTCGATGGAGAGGATGAGAATCTACAGAAAGTTAGCAACTGCTTCCACTGTTGAAGCAATTGAAGATATTAGAAAAGAACTCGAAGATAGATTTGGGAAAGCCCCTGAACAGGTAGTGCGATTAATAAATCTGTTCAAGATCAGGGCAAGTGCTTTTGCAAGAAATGTGAAGAAGATATCTTACAAAGATGGTGTGCTGAAGATTTTGTGCTCAAAAGGAGTAAGAATTGGTCTTAAAAGGAAACACGTGTTCAATGAACGACACTCCGTATACGTTATTTACGATGTTCACGATGAAGAGGTTTACAGAGCCCTTGCTGATATCTTTCTTTGAGAAGCCATATTTCTTTTCTGAAACTGAGAAAAGTTGACAACTGCACCGGCGCATTTTTCAGAAAAACAATTCGTATTCAAAGCTATTCTACTGTTTCAAGAAAATAGTCATTGCCCGACCGAAAAACAACTACACCGCACCAACTACCTGAATTTGTACCGAGTTCCACTATCAACTCATTTTTGATTATTGCCATTTTTTTAGCACTGTGTATTGGAACTTGTGGATAATAACCAACGTATTTCAAGTTCTTGTTTCTGCATCGAGTGAGGACTTTTTCAACCGCTCGATAGAATGCCTCATCTTTTTTGGGAGCAGCGGGCTTGAATTTGGCTATTTTCAAGGGGCGCGGTATCTTTTCTCTGACAGAAATGGTGAAAACAGCACTCTCACTTTTAATGGGGACTTGGGCTATTAGTTTCCCGTTTGCGCAGTTCGTTGATTTTGCGAGTTCAACAGTATTCAATCTCACAAGAGATTCCAAAATAGGTTGTTTTCTGATTTTGGCGGTGAAAGAGCCTGTTTTGACACTGTTCTTAACAGCGTTTTCAATGGCAATATTCTCAGAGTTGACCCGATAGGAACTACTCTCAAATAAACTTCTTACCACAGGAACTATCTTTTCTTCCTTTGTGTTGATATCTACGTGAAATCTTGGGCTGTTGCATCCAGGAGCCTGCGATTTCAGTTCTGCGTCGTACAATTTGAGCATTTTGAGTTCCATTTTCAAAGACTCTATAAGTTCTTTTATGAGGCGCATACGTACTCCAAAGCTTTCTGTAGTCGCTGAAATGGTTCGAGAATGTCGAGATCTTGGGCAATTTTCTTGAGCTCTTCCATCTCATTGTCTTCAATTCTTTTTCCCGATACGATTCTAACTGCATTCTGCCCGTGAAGCGGAATTACGCATTCGTCCGGTTCTAAGTGATCGTTTTCTGGTGTTGGTGAAGCATACTGGGAGGCAAAATAAACTCTTTCACCCACTTGGATCAGCTCTAAATCGTCTACCAGCACTATACTGGGCTTGTTTTCAAGCTTTTTCAGCAGGAGTTTTCCTATGATTTCGGTGTGTAGATATGTTACCAACGACTTTCCATACAGGATTTTCTGAAGTTGAGTTGGGATAACCGGATCTGTGTACTTAAACTCGATCGGCAATCCAGATTGGTTAACCACCAGTATCCCGCCAATATGGCTGTCGTTTACCTTTTTGACGGACATGTACCCTATCACAGTCTCACATCCAGCAAAGAGCCTTTGTTTTCCTCTTTTATAAATTGCTTTCTGTTCCCTTTTCGAGAAGAAAAGTAGTATGTTGATTGACCGCGTTCTTCTGTGGAAGATTTCACGTTTTTGCCTTCTATATGGTTTTCAGGATTCACCATTTTCATATGTTGTTGAGCACGTTGCAACTCTTCTGACTGCATTACCTGGCGAGCTGCAGATATTGAGTTCATCATTTGAGCTGCAATGATGGACACATCGGTTCCTTTAACGATAACTGTTTGAAGATCAACAGGGGTTATCATCTTGGTCACTTCCCCTCAAATACACACGAACTTTTGAGATAGCAGATGAGTGAATCTGTGAAACACGCGACTCGCTTATTCCAAGTATTAGACCAATTTCTTTCAGGGATAGTTCTTTTTCATATCTCAATGAGAGAACCATTTGCTCCCTTTCAGATAGATTCTTAATAGCTTCGCGCAGTTTTTCAATCAGCAATTCTCTGAAAGCAATTTCTGATGGATCAGAAGTTTCCTGTATCCTATCAAGGATCATTTCATTGTCCTCATATATATAATCGTCAAGTCTCAGAAGTTGTTTTCTGACGGTTTCATCAAGAGCTCTTTTAACTTCCTGTTCACTCAAACCTGTTTCAGAGGCTATTTCCTGGATACGCGGGTATCGTCCCAGCTTTGCTTCCAGTTGATAAATCGTTTTCTCGACATCTTTGACATGTTTTCGAAGATTTCGTGGCATCCAGTCGATTTTTCTGAGATAGTCATACATCGCTCCTTTGATCCTCTTGACAGCGAATGAATAGATGTTGCTGCCACGCGTGGGGTCATATCTTCTTACGGCAGATAGGAGTGCAAGCACTCCTTCTTGTATTAAATCGTCGAGTTGCACATTCTTAGGAAGATTTTGCATGACATCAACCGCTATTCTCTTGACTGTAGGAAGCATTTCTTTGATAAGTTTCTCTTCGTATGCAGGGTCCAGAGAGGCACTTGTAGTCATATTTCTAAAATCTCCACCGTTTCGCCACCACCTACTTTTCTGACCATGAGCTTTCCTGTTCCAATGTTAAATTCTATGCTTCGCGCCCTTGTTCCTCCCGTATCCTCAGCTTTTAGTCGTATTTTAAATCGTTCAAGCCAAAATTTGACCGCTTCTACATTCTTAAGACCTATGTTCACTGAGTTTGTCCGAAACATGGATGCTCCACCGGCTATTTTCGCTTCAAGCCTTGTGGGGTTACATCCTTTCTCTTTCAGTTTGTTAACGACATACTTCACAGCTGTGTCGGCGAACTTTCCCGGATTACTTATGGTTCTTCCTGAGCTGTCTGGGAGCATCACATGAGCCATTGCGCCGATACGCTCTACAGGATCTCTCACACACACACCCACACACGATCCAAGTCCCAAAGTTACCAGTACTGCCGGATTGCTTTCAACAGCTATTTCACCAATCCCTATAACTACTTTCTTCATTCACATCAATCCCATCTTACCGAAAATCTCGTTCAATGTTCCAATGCCAGGTATCAGGAATAAGTGGGCTTTGATTTTTTCAAGTTTCTCCACCGATAGCGAGGTTTCAACGAAAACGGTGTTATCCTCATATTCGGCTGTTGAAAGCATTGCCTCAGAAACTATACCCGTCAACATATCAGTGATTAGCTCTGGTGGTGATGGATCAAGATACGAGTTGGTGAATTCAGCCAAGGCTGTTATATATGAGCCACACATAATATTGCCAATCTCTCTCAGCGCCGATTCAGACATAGGATCCAGTTGTGTTATGTTTTTGCACTCGGCATTCATTAAGCTGAAGAGAATCATTTTTGTGGTTTTGGCATCAAGGATCAGTAAAATGTCCATTATCAGGTCGCGCTTAATGGTCATTCTGATTCCTACCACAATCTCTTCTGGGGAATCAAACAAAAAGGGAATGTCTGAGATCGAAACATATTTGGCGCTTGGAACGGTGATGTCCACTTTTTTTCCGGTAAGTGTCGACAATGCGGTGGCTGCATTACCTGCTCCAATGTTTCCAATCTCTTTCAACAGATCGAGCTGTTCTTCTGTAAGCTGCATATCAGTCCTCCTCTCCGCTTATCCCTTTCCGCAGCCTGAGTTCACACTGAAAAACAAAGAAAACCAACTGTTTTTCGAGTTCTGGCGGTACTTCCAAAAATCGCACCCCGTACTCATGCAAACCTGTTGAGTTGTTCTTTCCCGCATAGCGAACAACCTCTGCCTTTTGGTTGGTTAACTGTACAGCTCCCAGATTGAGTGTTATGAGAAGAGGCTGTCCGGTAACCAGGAGCTCTTTTGTACACATCAACATTCCACCTGCACTGAAATCTTTTGTTGTAAACTGGTGCTTTTCATCGCTTCCTGGCAGAACATAGTATCCCGTTTTGAACAACGGAATTCGTAAATAGCGTCGTCTTTGGATCCTTTTCACGGTCTTTGGTATTGTAATTCTCATCACAAGAAAATTGTCTTCATCCCTTCCATAATCGATCACGCGACTGCTAAAAGAGTAAAGAACTTGTCCTTTGAATACTGTAACGTATATCATTTCTCCTTTTGGCAACGGAACTAACTGTCCCTTGTAGCTCGGCATAGCGATCTTTAGCAGCCCCAATTCGGGGAAAATATCGTGTATGTTGCTTTTCAGGAGTATTTTGTTTCCATCTTTGCTTTCTACTTCAATTGTCAGGGGCAAGCCAGGTGTTATCACTTTGTTAACAGCAACTTTGCCGAGTTCTTCAACCATTACATGACTCCTTTCGCTTACTTTATCCAAATCCAAAGAGGGATCTGATCTTATCAATGAAGCTCATCTTGGGAGTACTGTGGGATTTTGTAATTTCGTCAGCAAGTCTGTGTAAAGAAAGTGTTGGCTGTATCAAATGATCACTTGCTGCAAATGGCTTCTGCTTGTCCACACTTTTCTTCACAACGTTATCGTATCTCATTAAATGGGTGGATGATACCTGTGTTCCCACAAATCTATTTATGACAGAAACAAATCTGTCGAGAATTCGGCGTCCTTCCTTCATATTGGTGATCATATTCATAACAACATGCAGTCCTTCAGGATCGATGCCCTTCACTGCCATTACTTTCACGAAGGTGTAAGCGTTTATCAAAGATGTGGGTTCGCTCGCTGTTAGAAGTACAAGATGATCAGACGTTCCATAGAACCTTTCTATGTTTTCCTTAAATCCTGGGGGGAAGTCGAACACGATGTAGTCATATGAAGAAGAAATTCTCTGAAGATGGTTGTAAAGGTTTGTCTTGTCTTCAATGTTGAACATAATGAGATCATCCACATCCATTCCACTGCTTATCAAATCCACTCCGTAGCGAGTCTTGCATATTATATTTTCCAGAGATTCCTTCCTTTGAAAGAAATCTTTAAGTGTCTTGGCGGGTGTTATTCCCAACAGAATTTCGGCATTCGCAAAACCTGCGTCCACATCAAAGAGCAAAACCTTATAACTACGTCTGACAAGGATAACAGATAGATTCACGGCAGCTATTGTTTTCCCTACTCCGCCTTTTCCGCTTGCGGTGCTTATTACATTTGGAGAACCCTTTGTCAGCCCCTCAGCCTGATTTTGCATACTTAAGCACCTCTTTAGCGAGAAGAAGAGCGAGTTCTCTTCTATTTGCTGGGAAAATATCTTCCGGAACCTGTTGTCCATTTGTTATGAAAGCTATGGGAAGTCCCGAAGTGTATGATGCATTTACCAAATGACCGTATGATTTCGTCTCATCCATCTTTGTTAGAATAATATGGGAGATTTTTGAAACTGAGAATTTTCTAAGAATTTCATTCAAATCAGAATGTTTGCAGTTCATTCCCAAAACAAGAAAGCTCACATTTGGATTCAGAGTTTCTGTCATCGCTCTGAGTTCACTTATTTGAATATCGTTGTTTTGACTCCTTCCCGCTGTGTCTATCAAGATCACGTCGAAGCTACTCATCGCGTCAAGTTCCAACTTCGCTTCTCTTGGAGTGTAAGCGACCCTCATCGGTATATCCATTATGGTGGCGTAGGTCTTAAGCTGCTCAGGAGCAGCGATTCTATACGTGTCAAGCGTTAGAATGGCGACTTGCCTTTTCTCCTCCAATCGAATTTTTGCTGCTATTTTGGCAAGTGTTGTTGTCTTTCCAACTCCCGTAGGACCAACGAAAAGGACACTTCCACGAAGCTCTGGGACCTCCGTTTTTATGAATGGAAGCACATATTCTGACAGCATACTCCTCAATTCTTCATTTTCCAGATCGACATCTCCATGGGTGATCTTCAGGTACTCAAGTATTTTTGAAATTACTTCGGCATCTATTTCCTGTTTCTCTAAGCCATCTGTTATCTTTCTAATCCCATGTGGCATTTCTTGACGCCTGGATGACACAAGTAAACCTTTCATCTCTTGAATCATCGACTTCAATTCTCTCAATTCTTCTTCCTGGCGCTTTTCTTTGTTCTTCATGATGATCTCCTGGAACTTGTATATGTTGTTTTTCTCAGGTTTTGAGCGTTGATCATCTTCTACAACGGCCGTGACTTCCAGATAGGTCTTACCGCCCAATTTGAGAAAACCACCTCTTCGGATCTTTCTGGTACTCAATATGACCGCGTCTTCTCCCAAATCCCTTTTTATATTTTCAAGAGCTTCTCTGATATCTTTTACAACGTATTTCTTGAGCTTCACAGTTTCACCACACTCTCTACTCGGAGCGTCACATCATCGGGAATTTCTTCGTAAGAAATAACCAACACATTGGGCAGGAAGCGTCTTAAAAGTGTGGCGAAATATGGCCTTATAGAGCCAGAACAAACGATTACTGGTGAAAATCCCTTTTTCATGGAAGTTTCAAGTTCCTTTGATATTCTTTCCATGATTTCTCTCAATATCTCCGGATTCAGGGATATCTTTTTGGTCTCTTCTGTTTTCTGAAGTGATTCTGCCATTTGCTTTTCGAGTTCGTGATCAAGCGCAATGGCGTGAATGACCCCATCTTCGGAAACTGCGCTTTGTGAGATTTGCCGTTTGAGAGATCTTCTCACTTGTTCACCAAGGTAGACAATATCTGTGGTTTTAGCTCCATACTCGAGCAATGTTTCAAAAATCAGGGGCAAGTTTCTGATAGATACTCCTTCTTTTAAGAGATGTTGTAGAACTTTTCTTATATCCATTGCTTTCAATACACCTGGAATGAGATCAGAAACAAGCTGGGGAAAACGTTCTCTCATGCCATCGATAAGTATGTTAAACTCGCGTGATCCCAAAAGATCAGCGGCATTTCGTTTGAGGATTTCGGTTAAGTGAGTGGCAAAGACTGTCGGAGGATCGACTACAGTGTAACCACTCTGCACTGCGGCGTCTTTTCTGGATGACTCGATCCAGAAAGCTTCAAGACCGAAAGCTGGTTCTTTTGTCGCTATTCCGGGGATTTTTTCAGTGGCGGTACCCGGGTTAATTGCAAGCAGTCTATTTGGCATCAGCTCGTAGCGGGAGATTTCCGCTCCTCTGATCTTTATTACGTACTCATTTGCTTTGAGCAAAACACTGTCTCTAATTCGTATAGGGGAGACAACAAGTCCCAGGTCATAAGCAATTTGCTTTCTTATCATTGTCACACGTTCGAGAAGATCTCCTCCTTGTGATGGATCTGCAAGGGGTATAAGCCCGTAGCCTATCTCGATCTCCACTGTATCTGTCTGAATCACGTCTGCGACTTCTTCTGGGGTAGTGAGAATAGGCTTCGCTGCGGCAGGAGGACCTTCTTTACTAATGGGGGGTGCCGGACCACCGGCAGGCTCAGGTTTTGCAGGTATAGCTCTTGAAGAATACACCGCTAATGTGACAAGGATTATTCCTATAAAAACACTTGAAAAAGGCAATGGGGTGGCAATCCCCAAGAACATTAATATAATACCAGTGAGTATCAGTACCTTGGTTTCTGATGAGAGCTCTTTCACCAAATCCTGACCCAGGTTTTCCCTGGAAGCGGCACGAGATACTAAGATTCCAGTTGCCGTTGATACAAGCAAGGCAGGTATTTGAGTTACAAGACCATCTCCAACAGTCAACAGTGTATACACTCTTGCCGCCTCGGCAATGGATAACTGGTGTCTTGTTATGCCAATGATAAGGCCACCTATTATGTTTACCAAAACAATTACAATACTGGCTATAGCATCTCCCCTAACGAATTTTGTGGCGCCGTCCATTGCTCCGTAGAAATCAGCCTCGCGGCGTATATTTTCTCTCCGCTGCCTTGCCTCAGCATCTGTTATTAGACCGGCGTTAAGGTCTGCGTCAACACTCATCTGCTTTCCAGGCATCGCGTCAAGAGTGAATCTTGCAGCCACTTCGGCTATTCTTTCAGCACCCCTTGTTATCACAATGAACTGAATTATGACCAATATCACAAAAACAATCAGTCCAACTACATAGTCACCCTTCACAACGAATTCACCAAAAGTTCTTATAACCTTCCCAGTAAAGCCCTTACCTTCAAGAAGAATCAATCGCGTCGAAGTGACGTTCAATCCCAATCTAAAAAGTGTGACTATTAAGAGCAATGTCGGGAACGATGAAAGTTCAAGAGCACTTCGAGCATACATAGTAGACATGATTACCACTAAAGAGAGAGCTATATTCAAAAGCTGGAAAAAATCCAGCATTGTGTCTGGTATTGGGAGAATCATCAGAAAAACTATGGCAACAATCAAAAGCGCCACAACAATATCGGCACTTTTCAAGAATACCACTCCTCGATGAAAATTATATCAAACGTGCTGCCGTTCTCTCATCGCATAAACCTGGGCTAAAACTTCTGCTACGGCGCGGTAGAGATCAGATGGTATTTCTTCGCCCACGTCAGTTGTGCGATAGAGGCGCTGAGCCAGGGGTGGGTTTCTCAATATTGGGATATCGTTTTCTTTAGCTATTTCCTTGATTTTTTCCGCTATTTCGTCAACACCTTTTGCCACGACTTCAGGCGCATTCATTTCTTCTGGTTCATATTTTAGGGCAACGGCAATGTGAGTTGGATTCGTCACAACCACATCCGCTTTTGGAACTTCTTGAAGCATTCTTCCAGATGCGAGACGTGACATTACTTCTCTTTGTCTTCTTCTAACCTCTGGATTCCCTTCGACTTCCTTGTATTCTTCCTTGACTTCCTGCTTTGTCATGCGAATATTTCTTTCATATTCCCATCGTTGATAAAAGAAATCTATTAAGGACAAAATCAGCAAGGCGATCCCACACTTAAGCATTACTTCTGAGGCTATGTTCATAACTGAAACTACTCCATCCCAAATGGCCATTTGCGGATACAGAAAGAGCAAATTCCAGTTAGCTACAATAACGCTATAGGCGATGTAACCCACCACAACCGTTTTAAAAATAGCCTTGAGTAACTCAAAGAGGCTTCTAAGTGAAAACATTCTCTTGAAGCCTTCAATGGGACTTATACGTTTGAGATCAAATTTTAGTGGCTTTAGTGAGATCAAAAAGCGAGTCTGAAGAGCGCCAGTGACAACAACGGCGATCATTATCAATAAGAGAAAAATACCAGATGCAATAAAAAGATCTTCATAGACAGTAGTAACCTTAGCCGCAAGATTGCGAACCTCATCAGCGCCGTCTAACGAAATAAAGGTTATCATACCGCTTGTGAGGGAACTGAGCAATCTCAGAGCAAGGTATCTCATTCCCAGCGCCGCGGCGAGAAATGAAACCGCCATATTGAGCTCACGTGAAACAGCTACTTGACCTTCTTCTCGTGCTTTGCGACGTCTTCGGGGTGTGGCTCTCTCGGTTCTATCTGGGTCCGCGAACAACTGAATATCTATTGCGAAAGAACGCCTACAAAATGCCACAATATGTTGCTCAGACGTGAAACAATTTGAGATATTACATCTACCCATACGGGAATCAACCCCACAAATAGTATAATGCCAACGAGCACTTTTAACGGCATTCCTACCATAAAAACGTTCATTTGCGGAATAAGTCTCGAAATGATGCCAAGAGAGATTGATACCACGAGCATAAAGCCAATCAACGGCAATCCTATTTTCATGGCTATTGTGAACATTTCTTCAGATTGATTTATCAGAACATTAACGAAATCAAATTTTTCAAGTGTGCCTTTCAATGGTATTAATCTCAGCGAATCGACAACGGCCTGATATATCAACATATGTCCTTTCAAAGAAACCAATATGAATAAACCAATTACGTAAAGCATCTCCCCAATTATTGGAACTTCCTCTCTCTGTGGATCGTAGACAGAAGAAAGAGCAAATCCCATTTGTGTTCCAAAAATTTCACCCGCGATACTGAGTGCAACCACAGGTAGCAGGGCAACAAGTCCTATCGAAAGTCCGATCAGGTAGTTTCCCACCATTGATAGAAGAAGATTAGTTATCGGCAATGAAAGCGGTATTGCTTCATCGATATTTGGGAGGACCAGCCAACTGAGAAATACACTCAACAGTATTTTCGATGAAATAGGAATGAACCATCCCGAAAAGAATGGGGCTATTGTAAACATCCCGGCTGTTCGAGTGAGAACAAGGACCCAAATCAGAAACTTTGTTTCCACAAATCCTTGAAGATCCAACTCAAACCATTCCCATAAACTTTTCTATCATTTCTCTGGCATATTCAATGAGTTTCTCAAACATCCAGCCGCCAATGAACAGAAGAGTCAGAAATATGGCTATTATTCTTGGGGCAAATGTTAAAGTCTGCTCATGTATTTGGGTAACAGCCTGGAAAATGCTTATCACCAATCCAACCGCTAAACTTACAATAAGCGGGGGCATAATGACAACCAAAAGAGTTTCAATTCCGCCTTTGACCGCGTCAAGAAAAACTTCTACTGTCATTCCATCACCCCGAAAAGCTCCTTAAGAGTCCCCCTACAAGAATGTCCCAGCCATTTAGAAGAACAAAGAGCAGAACCTTAAACGGAAGAGAAATCAAAACTGGAGGAATCATTATCATGCCCATTGCCAGTAGGATACTTGAAACTACCATATCAACAACAATAAATGGTATATAAAGCAAAACTCCCATCTTGAAGCCTATTTCAAGTTCTCCCAGAACGAATGCAGGGATGATTATTGAATTTGGAGCTTCATCAACGCTTTTGATCTCCTTGTTAGTGTTTGCTGCAAGCAAGAAAACGTTATCTTCATTGTGATGGTTTATGAGTTCCTCAATCATGAACACTCGAACTCTGTCCATCATTCTTGAAAAGAGCTCTTGATATCCTATTTCTCCGCTCATATACGGTGTTAACGCGTTGTCATAGATATCTGACCAAACTGGTTGCATGATAAAGAAAGTTAAGAAAAGAGCCAAACCTATTAGAACTTGTGAAGGAGGAGTTTGGCGTGTTCCTAAAGCATTTCTCAAGAAGGAGAAAACGACGATTATCCTTGTAAAAGAGGTAAACAGGACCAAGATACTGGGTGCTAAGGCAAGAACTGTAATGATCAGAAGTATCTCGAGGGTTACAACAAGGTCTCTTTCACTCTCCGGAGGAGCCACTCCTATGGAGATGGACGGAAACGGGATTTCTTCTTGAGCGTTGGCAAGGGTTGGAATAACGATCATTAAAAGGAAGAGCACCAGAAAGCGCTTCATCACTAATCTTTCCTTCTACTGGATTTTCCAAGCTTCTTGAAAAATAACGACGAAAAACTCTTCGCCTCCTCCTCGAGATCCCCTATCTCCTCTTCAGACACTTCTTTCAAAACATGAGCTGAGTTCTGTGCAACTAAGACAAAAAAGTAAGTTTCAAGGATTTTAACAAGAACGATAGCCGTTCCTCTGTCAATATACTTTCGGTCCAGAATTTTAATATTTCTGGAGCCCTTTCTGGGGAAACGCTTTGTAACAAAATAATATATAACTATTAGCAAAACAACAAGAATCCCAAGAGCAAGTGAAAACTGAATTATTAGGGTCTCTATTGACTCCCCACCCTTCACTCTATCCGACTTTCTGAAGAGCCTCAATGACTCGGCTGTGTTGAAAGGGTTTCACGATGAAATCCTTTGCTCCGGCTTGAATTGCTTCCACCACCATCGCTTGTTGGCCCATCGCGCTACACACGATTATCTTCGCATTTGGATCAATCTCTTTAATTTTCTTAATCGCTTCAATACCGTTCATCTCCGGCATGGTGATATCCATAGTCACAACATCTGGCTTCAATTCTTTGTACTTTTCAACTGCATCAACACCATTGGCAGCTTCACCTACAACTTCGTAACCTCCCTTACTTATGATATCTTTTAACAACATTCTCATGAAAGCTGCATCATCGACTATTAGAACTGATTTTGCCATCACCATACCCCCTTACTTGAGTTCTGAAATAGCTGTGAGCTCACCAAGGATTTGGTCAACACTCAAATACACTATCAATTTCTCATCTTTCCTGATTATTCCTTTAGATTTCTCTCCAAATTTTTCAACTTTTGACACTTGCTCGACCTCTGCATCGGAACATCTCAAAACTCCTCTCACGCTGTTAACTAAAAATCCAGCTTCTATGTCTTCCCAGTTCACAACTATCACGTTCCACGTCTGTTCCGAAGCATCGTCATCTAAGCCAAGGCATTTACCCAGATCAATAACGGGTACTATTCGACCTCTTAAATTAGTTACACCCTTTATTGTTTGCTTTGATCTTGGAACGGGCGTTATTTCAGGTTTTTCTATAACCATTCCAACGTACTCCACATCGAAAGCCATATCCTGTTTACCCACTTGATACACAAGAACTTCGAATTCATTGTTCATTGATGTGAAGTGCCCCCTCTCTTAAATAATGTTTGTAACATCGAGAATGAGTGCGATGCTACCATCTCCTAATATTGCTCCTCCACTGAATTCCTTAACATCAAGGAACAACTTACCAAGTGATTTTATCACTATGTCTTCCTGCCCTATTAGCGCATCAACAATTATTCCATGTTTCTTATTTCCTACCTTCACTATGACTGCATTCATGGATTCCCCGGCCTTGTCGTGAGGGATCTGAAGCGTTTCCCACAATTTTGTAATGGGGATGATCTCTCCTCTTATTACGATAACCTCGCGGTCCTGAATATTTTGGATTTCGTCGTGTGAGATACTAAGAGTACTGTCTATATTTGCAATGGGTATTGCGTAAACAAGGGATCCCACCCTCACTAACAGCGCCTGTATTATAGCAAGTGTAAGGGGTAAACGTATTGAAATCGTAGTTCCTTTGTTTGGAAGGCTTTCAATGCTCACGTTTCCATTTAGCGATCCTACCACGTTTTTGACTACATCCATTCCCACACCTCTACCAGATACTTCGCTTGCTTCATCTTTCGTGGAAAATCCCGGAGTGAAAAGAAATTCAAATATCTTTTCATCAGAATAGCCCGCAGCTTCTGATTCTGTCACCAATCCCCTCTCAATGGCGTGTTTCAGAACATCGTTTTTGTCTATCCCTCGACCATCGTCCTGTACTTCTATGACTACGTTGTTACCTTCATGATGCGCAGAAAGCACTACATTTCCCGTAGGTGGCTTCCCAAGTGCAAGCCTTTCCTCTTTGGATTCAATTCCGTGGTCAATTGCATTTCTTATCAAATGAAGAAGAGGTTCACCTATTTCTTCCACGAACGTGCGATCAAGCTCTGTTTCTTCGCCCTTTATGATAAAATTTATTTCCTTTCCAAGTTGCTTCGAGAGGTCCCTTACCATTCTCGGAAATCTGTTGAAAACGAACGCCACTGGAACCATCCGTACTTTCATGACGATGTTTTGTAGATCAAGCGTTATTCTGCTGAGTTGCGATAGACTCTCGTCTACGTCTTTGATATTGTATCTTCTGAGTGTGTCAATGATTCTGCTTCTCGATATGACTAGTTCCCCCATCAAGTTCATCAGTGTATCCAATTTGTCTATGTCAACACGGACGGTTTGTGTTAATCTACGTTTCTTAGCATTAGATTCAGATTTTTCTGGGCTTTCAGTCTTGGTAATAATCTTCTCGGTGTGAACTTTGTTAGCGCTATCTGAACTCACTTGTTTCACCTCCGTGTTTTGAATGACTACGTTTTCGATCTCGGAGATGGACATCAGCGCATCTCTAACTTCTTCCTTTTTCTTGTCACGAATAACTATGATAATTTCGAAATCCCTGTCAAACTTCTCCTCTTCCAGCTCTTCAACAGGCGGAGAACACAAGAGAATTTCCCCACCAATCTGTTCAATTTTTTGAAATACCATATAGGCTCTAACTGCTTTGAATACAGTTCCCTCTTCGAGTATAACCTTCAGATAGTACGCTTCAAAACCTTTAGATACGGCGGATTCTATAACTCTTTTCACAGAATCGTCGATTTCCAGTTTTCCCTGAAATGCGTGGGATTCCTCAGTTTTACCCTCCGCTTCCTCTGGTTTATTCACTTCTTTTCGTCGTTCTGAGATCTGTGAGAAGCTCGCTATTAACTCGTCAAGATCAAAATCCTTCAGAGATTCGTTACCGCTTTCAATAATGGATTTCAGCATTTTATCGAGGACATCGATTCCCAGGAACAATTTATCCAAGAGGGTATCGTCTATCTTTAAGTTTCCAGACCGCACCATATCCAATACCTGTTCCATTTTGTGGCATAGCTTAGTCATCGAATCAAACCCCATGGTTCCAGCCATTCCCTTTAATGTGTGGAGTGCTCTGAAAGTCTCGTTTACCGCCTCAGTGTCTTCTTTGTTCCTTTCCAATTTCAAAAGCGAATCGTTCAGAGCCTGGAGATATTCCTTGGTTTCATCTATGAAGATGCTGAGATATTGCTCATTCATCGACTCTGACCTCCTCGGCGCGTTTTGAATTATTATATCACAGGTAGCTTGAAGATATATCTCCTTAACATGTCCATCGCTGTTGAGACAACTCTTGATCTGAACATGTTTCGCTCTTGTGGGTAAAATATTCTCTTAATATAACTCTTTTTTCCATCCCAAAGACAGATAAAGGCAAGACCCACAGGTTTTGCCTCGCTTCCACCAGATGGACCGGCAATTCCAGAAATTGCAACTGATAAATCGCTGTTAATCATATTTTTAACTTTCTTCGCCATCTCAAAGACACACTCTTTACTAACTGCCCCATGTTGTTCTATTGTTTGCTCCCTGACCTTCAAAATATTCGTTTTCACGCTATTGTCATACGCAACGACAGCTCCCTTAAACACTTTGGAAGCTCCTGGAACGCTGACTATTTTAGCTGCCAAAAGTCCTCCAGTGCAAGATTCAGCCGAGCTCACAGTAAGTCCAGATGCTTCTAATCCTCGAACAACAACTTCTTCAAGAGTTGCATTATCAAAACCAACGAAGTGTTCATTAATTTTAGCGATTACTTGTTCAGAGAATTTCTTGAGTTCAGCAGAGTATTCGCTGGGTGCATATAGCCGCAATTTCACGCCATCGGTGTGAGTTGCCTGAGTTGCAACTTTCAGCCACTTCGGAGTTGGTAATTTCTGCACTAACTCATCCAAGCTCGCCTCGGGAATACCAAAGAACAACATGTTTATAGAGCAATTTCTTTTGTCTGATAGCTTTGATAAGACGCTTTCAAGCATCGGCTCCATCTCTTGAGGAGGCCCGGGGAGCAGAATTAGGATGACATCACCATCGCGAATGAGCTGACCTGGAGCAGTTCCTACAGGATTTTCAATTAACTCTGCGTTTTCTATCACCATGGCTTGCTTCCTCGTGTTAGCGGGAGCTTTATGAAATTTAGAGATCTTTTCTTTGATGCGATTCTCCAGTGCTGGATCGAACAGAAGCTTTCTGTTCAAAGATCTTGCGACGGCCTCACGTGTTAGATCATCCTTTGTCGGACCAAGTCCTCCACTCACGACTATTACAGTTGAGTCTTCAAAAGCTTCGCAAATGGCTTTTTCGATCGACTCAAGGTCATCTCCTACAGAAATACTCCTGGCAACAGAAACTCCCGTCTCAGTGAGGCGTCGACATATGTGCTGGGCGTTTGAATTTATTATCAAGCCTTCGACTATTTCACTGCCGGTTGTTATAACCGTTGCTTTCCTCATTTTATGCACCTCCGTCTGCGGTTCTGGCTGCAACGATTACTTCAATGTGAATTTGACTGATACAGCGTTCTCAGAGAGAACAACACTGTCGAAATCATAGATGTCTTTCAAATCATTCTCAGAAATATCAGCTGGGACTTCACCTTGAAATATCAATGTGACGGTGTAGATTCCGTTATTCAGCAAGTAGGAGTAGTCAAACATTTTGAAAATCTTTACAGGTTCATAAACATACCAATCAAGAAGATCTTCCAGTGTATCTGGAGGATATCCATAATCGTAGTAGTAGTTTTCTATTCCGTATTTGAATTCATCAAGCAAGTAAGGTATATCTATATCCAACCTGTAGTAGAACTTTTGTATTGTAATGCAATCATTCGTGACACGGATGTCATCCACGAATGACTCGATCTGATCGTAAGCCATCTCTTCGCTCATGTTCTGAGGTATTTCACCATACACACTGACTGTGACTAACCATCCAAACTCGTCTTCCTCTACATTGTAGTCAATATTGTCGGATACTGGCTCCAGTTGTGACAACTCTTTCAGTAGTTCTACTTTGTTTCTCGGAGGACCATCCAAGGATTCCTCATCAACACTATCTAAGAACGTCACAATCTCATTGATAATATCCATTTGTTCTGATTTTACAGGAGGTACTGGGATTTCGAGTTCCTCTTCTAAGATCTCTTTAACGAGTTGTATGGGTAGGGTCGCTTTGATGATAACATTCCCGTCGTCAGACACATAAGTGTAGAACAATACATCTCCTGATCCCTCTGTGTACTGTGATGAAATGTAAACGTAATCCAACATGTTCTCTGGAAGCTCTGATTTGAAAATCGTTATGTCTTTTTTCCCTGCACTAATTGCAATAACACCAGCGCCGCCTTGTTTAGGAATACTGATGAATCCTTTCTCAGACTCAGAGATGAACGAGTCTCCCGACTCTGATATTTCCATTCCTGTGGATTCTTGTAACCAATTGACAAATGCCTTCACGCTGTCTTGCGGAATTTCAAATGAAAAACATATTTTTGATTGGTCATACGTTCCGGATAGAGACGAAACGATGTTGTAGATACCAAATTGTTCTAACTGATGCATCAATCTGACAAGGCTTCTCACATCAAAATCAAAACCGATTTCTTCAATCAAAGAGAAGGAAAACATATTCTGCAGGAACAAAATTACCGCTGGTTTGTTGATAACCGCAAATCTTTCATTAAGAGCTCTTCTCTTGAATTCATGCAGCTCCCAATCGGAGTAAGATTTTTTCAGAGTTGCAGAAATTTCAATATTCTGATCAATTATGGAAAAGGCTATCTCTTCTGAGTTGCATCTTCCGGCGTTCAGACCAAGAAAATGTAATAATATTCCTAGTAGTGGTATTGCTCTGTTCTCAATACGAAGAATGGAGTTGCCTTTGGCGGGAGCGATGAGATCCTCTTCTCCCTTCAGCGCTGCGATTATCCTTGTGATTTCGGTATAATTCATCGAGAAGTAGGTGAGTTCCCCTGATTCGATAACCATAACAGGGAATCCCTCGTAATCATATGTTTCTACAGGATGTTCGTTGATGACCGTGTGTCCAATTTTTTGTAGCTGCGAAGTTATCCACTCTGACTCATTGGTTGCGAGAGATATTTGGAGAGATGGGAGAAGATACACAAAACCTTCGTCTGAAAACAGTTCACTAATCTCAGATGGATCCAAGATTAGCTCTAATAGCATCTCAGGATCAGAAAAAGAAAGTTTTCCGAAAATGTAGAACTTTGAATTTGGACTTACCGTGATTCCAAATGCTTCAAATAAATCTGGTGTCAGCTCCTCAAGTTTGTAGAGGTTCTCAATTGATATGATGAAATCCACAGATTCTGGTATGAAAGCGAAAGTCGCAATGCTTACAAGGAGAAACAAGCAAATAATGGCGGCCCTCTTCATGAGGTAATCCCCCCTATCCAAGAATTGTGGGATGTTTCAAAAAGTCCCACTCTCCTGATCTTTGTGATTTGTTTGGGAATAAAAGAGAATGAATAGCAGTTGCCGCTATGTCCATACGCAACTGACGCTCAAAAAGCTGTGGATTTATGCGATATCTTCTCGACGTATCATCTAAAGCTTTTTCAATGATTTTTCGATATGAGGAGCACACAGAAATAACAGGAACCTCAGATCGCTTTCTCATTTTAGAAAGGAGATTTTGCCCCTTAGTGTTGAAGCCTAAGACTCTGAGGTACTGTGGACCTTCTTTATTCGATTTTTCCATAAATTCCCTATCAAGGTTAAAAAAAGAAAACAAGGATAGTCGCTTTATCTTACTGAGAGTGAATCGTTTTGAATTCACGCATTTGAAAAATTCTTCCAACGTTCCCGCTTTAGCTGCGCATTTGATGAAACGCTTCTCAAGACCTTCTGAAAATCCGTAGATGTTTTCCAGTTCGCGCCTCGATTTAAGTCTCAATGAGCTGAGAATCAAGGATTCCATGTTTCTTAGAGTGACAGGACCTCGCCCCTCGTTCAGTTCTCGTGAAATGATATTGAGACTTTTCTTTGGAACACTCTGAGAAACGTTGTCCCATCTCCCACACAAAATTGATTCCCTGATTGCAGTGGCACTCGAAAACGTTCCTGAAAACTTTGGGGAAAGATAGTTAGCCCCAACTCTCTTTACAACATGAGGTTTCATCGATAGCGACAATTCAATGAGAGCCTTCACGTATTCCAGTCCGAGAATATCGTTGGATTTCTCTATTGATAGAACATCCTGCGAATTCAGCTCGGAAGTAGTTTGGAAAAAGGCAAGGAGGGCTTTTTTGCGGGCATTGGGAAAGGATAAACCTTTCTTGAGTTCTTTGTGTATCAATTTGGGAAACGGTGGAGGTTGTTCTACCAAAACATGAGCCATCTTTGAGAGTGCCTCCAAGTTCCCCGATTCGCTTCCAAAGACAATATCAGTTACAACCCCGGTTCTGCTCAGCAGAGATACCGCACCTTTTGCAAATCCCCCTGCATCTTGCACCGCAAAACAAAATGGAAGTTCAAGAACAAGATCAGCTCCACATTGCAAAGCAGCTTCCGCTCTTGAAAACTTGTCTATAATAGCAGGCTCTCCTCTTTGGCAAAAGGATCCACTCATAGCCACCACGACAGCTTCGCAGTTAGTAATTTTCCTTGCTGATTCCATGTGATAGAGATGGCCGTTGTGAAAGGGATTGTACTCTGCTACTATTCCCGCAACATTCACCGCTTTATGAACTCCTCTCTCAGAACAGCAAGAGTTGTTACAAAGAAGAAGCATGTGAAAAGCAGTATGCCAGCAGAAGCTGCTGTCATGATTCTGACTCTTCCGGCTTCGCCGAGCAGTTCGATTCCAACCCAAGAGAACCCATTGACAATCATTCTGAAGAGTTGAAGGGAAAGTGAAAAACCACTGCAGATCACAGCAGAAGATAGAAAGAGTGTGTAGTTTCCTTCTGTTGCCTTTGACACGATGTAGAAACTCAAACAGATTCCACTTGAAATTGTGAAAATCGTTATTAACAGCATCCATTTAGATGTTTCAAAGGTTATGTCTAACACGTCCTTGAACAACGGTGCTGCATACAATATTGCCCCGTATCCCGCAAGCCAGAGAAATCCAATTGCCGTGCATACTATTCCAAGAATCAGCAACAGATATGGCATATACTTCAAAGTGATCACCTCACAAATAGGAAAAAATGCGTTCCGCAAGCTTCTTGCTTTTTAGAATCTGTGCTACCTGACTTAGTGATGCGTTTTTCAAGCGATCCAAACTTCCAAAGGCTTTGATGATCTGTTTTTTTCGTTTTGGGCCAATTCCCGGCACTTGGTCGAGTTTAGAAGAAAGCAGCTTCTTGGTTCGCAATTTTTTGTGAAAAGTGTTTGCAAACCTGTGAGATTCATCCCGTATACGAACCAGAGCTCGTAAAATAAGACTTTCCTGCGGGAAATTCAGTTCACCGTGACGGGTGAATACCCGTTCCTGAGCTTTGGCCAGACTTACCACATCAGCGCTCCGATTCAGAAATCTCAGGGCTTTGATGACAGAGTTTAACTGGCCCAAACCACCGTCAACAAGTATCAGATCTGGTACTGGGTGTTTCGAGTACCTTTTCTTGACCAGCAGTTCGATTGTCGCATAGTCGTCAATTTTTCTGTTGCCAAAATTATAGTGCCTGTATTCACTCTTAACCGGTGTGCCGTTTTTGAAGACAACAACAGATCCAATGGTTGTATCCCCTTGAATGTGAGCTATATCGATTCCTTCTATATGTTGTGGAAGTCTGGAGAGTTTCAGTGATTCTGCCATTTGTTGAATAGTCTTTTTGTTTAGCTCTCGAATGGAAAATTGAGTTTCCACGTTTTCTTTGGCTTTTTTCAGCAGATCCAGTTCAACATCGTCTCTGGGAGTACCAACGTAAACCTTATCTCCAAGCACAGAATGTTTCACACCTCTTTCAACTATAACAGAAGGTGGAATGTCATTCTTCTGAACCAAATAGAAGTTGAACAGAAAATTTCTCATAAAGGGTGAATCAAGCTCATAGACGAGTTTCGAGATCACATGTCCTCCGCGAATTCGGAAAACAACGTAAGTACGGCTCTTTCTTGCTATGACATCAAAGTTATATCTTTGATCGACTACGACACCTTGACGAGCCATTATGTCCTCAAATTTGAACAACATGTCCCTGTACTTCGCAGCATTTTCAAAGTCGAGCATTCTTGAGTGCTTGATCATTTTCTCTCTTATCAACTGAATTGTTTTCTCTGTTTTTCCATTTAGGAATTCTATGAGGGGTTCTATCGCCATTTTTTGATAAAATTTGGGATCAATGTATTCATTTTTTCGACACGGGGCCAAACATCGGTGCATGTAGAAATTCATGCACGGTTTTCTTACTTTGCTGAGAGTTGTTTGACATGTTCTGAACAGATGTATCTGTTGCAGAAACTCGATTAGATTCCTGATGAACCCAACACTTGTGTATGGTCCGAAGTACTTGCTGTTTGTGCGGCTTCTTTTCCTCGATATTCTAACAGTTGGATACTCGTCAGCGGTTATTTCAACGTAGGGGTAATATTCCGCGTTCTTAAGAAGCACGTTGTATTTTGGTTTATGCTCAAATATCAAGGAAGCTTCGAGAAGAAGAGCCTCTCGTTCGTTAGATACTATCGTGAAATCGATATCAGTCGCTTCACTCAGGAGTGATCTAATCTTCGAGTTGATCCTGTGTGTTGATGTGCGAAAATATGAAAGCAGTCTTGCGCGCAGGTTCTTGGCTTTCCCTACATACAAATACTCTCCGTCTTTGCCGTAGAATATATAGATTCCAGGCTCTTTTGGAAATAGCTTGGCTTTCGTGTGCTTATCCATTGTTTTCTCACCTGAGTCTATTCTATCGCAATGGCTTGAGCAAACATGTTTTCAAGGTGCACATAAAGAGTATTATTAACAAAAGTGCTTCTACGAGGTAACAAAACTATGGTAATATTGAGAATTAGTCTCAATAAGGGGGTGCTCCCGTGCGTTTGAGCGATGTTCCTGTTGGGTCTACCGCAAGAATTGAAAGAATATTCCGCGACTCTGTTAACTCCAGACTCCTCGGACTGGGGTTTGTACCTGGCGCACAGGTGGTAGTCGTAAGAGAGGCCCCTCTTGGTAACCCACGTGTTTACCAAATAATGGGCAAACTCATTAGTTTGAGAAACGAAGATGCCAGTTGTATCGAAGTTACTGTGATGAGGACAGCCATACCGCTTTCGGATTGTGAACCCGGGTTTTACATAGTTACGGATATCCACGGTGGTGGTAAATTTAGAAGGCGCCAGAATATTGCAGGAATAGAAATAGGCAAACAGTTACAGGTGATAAGTACTTTTCCTATAACTGTTAGGACTGAGCAGGGAGTTTTCCGTTTGGGACGTGGTGAAGCATCTCGGATAATTCTTAGGAGAGTGGAGCAATGGCCATAAAGGTAGCGCTCTGTGGAAACCCTAACGTTGGAAAAACCAGTCTTTTCAATGCTTTGACAGGACTTAGACAGTATGTCGCGAACTGGGCGGGTGTAACAGTCGAGGTGAAAGAAGGAGTTCGGAAGTGGCAAGGTAAGCAGATTGAAATAGTCGATCTGCCAGGGACCTACACACTCACTTCGTTTTCTCTGGATGAAAAGGTAGCAAGAGAATACCTGTTGTATAAACCTGTAGACGTGGTTGTGGTAATCGCCGATGCCCTTAATTTGTATCAAGGCCTCTACTTACTTCTCGAGGTTGTTGAGATGGGAGTGAAAACGATTCTGGCTGTTAATGCCATCGATGAAGCCAGGAAGAAGAATGTTGAACTGGACAGATATGAATTGTCAAAGCACTTGGGTGTTTCTGTTGTATTCACATCTGCTGTTACAGGTGAAGGCATCGAGGATCTTTTGAATACAATAGTTAAGGTTGCTTCTCTTCCAGCCACGCAGGTGCGAGTCAACTATTCAGAGGATATTGAGAAAGCCATTGATGAAGTACGACAGAGTTTGAGCCAGATAGAGCTTTCAGAAATGCTCAGTAGATGGTTTTCGTTGAAATGCATCGAAAACGATCCTGAAATCATGGAGTTTGTTTCAAATCGAGGAGTGAAAATCGATTTCTCGGTTTTCAAGGGAATGGGCGAGAAGATAGCCCGACAGAAATACGATATGATAAACCTC
>Ga0190334_1000061_pt1 | contig 50906 bp, 67 predicted proteins | sample 48720478_MG_FD_161270 | JGI IMG/M metagenome (GOLD analysis project Ga0190334, IMG submission 161270) | Hydrothermal vent sediment bacterial communities from Southern Trench, Guaymas Basin, Mexico - 4872-04-7-8_MG | ecosystem: Environmental > Aquatic > Marine > Hydrothermal vents > Sediment ... | reverse complement strand
TTCCTTGTGTCTGTAATGATGATGCTATTTTTCTTGATGATTACAGGGGGTATTGCTATACTTCTTTAGGCGTAACGTTACCCAATAATTATGGATGGCAAAGAACTTTAAAACAAACAGGCAGAGGGTTTTTACCCGCATCTATTGACGCAAAACCAAATACTCATATCACTGATTATTATTGGCCAGGAAGCGGTTGGACAGTAATGGCAATGGGTGGAAATGCAGCTTATGGCAATATGGCAGGTGTTTTCTACTTCGATATTGGCCTACCATCAAGTTACTCTCATAGGTGCATTACTGGTCGTCTCTGCTACTAAAAAATGATATGAAAAATGGTTATAACCATATATACATACAAGAGAATAAAACAAGAAAGGGGAGAAATATCATGAATGACAAAACATTAGTCGTATTGGCAATTTGTTTTCTGGCTGGACTTGCTACTTTCAGGCCAGACTGTCCAGACTTGCTTGAGCTTTTCAAGAACTTTGCGTCTGGTCTTTATGGTCTGGTAACTGGATATGTAGTTGGAAAAGCATTAAACAATAACACTTCTAAAAGGGGATAAGAAGAAAGAATAACGGGGGAGGAAAAGGAAAAATGATAGAAAATTTACCTACAGGTGCTGGTGTTGGTGGTGGTGGAATTCTAGGAATTATTATGGCCTGGTTGGGGTTCAAGGTAAAAATGAGTGCCATGGAAAAACGCCTTGATTTTCTCTCAAAAGATGTTCAATATGAACGGACATGCAATGAAATTCACAAGGCAATAGATCATCGCCTGGAAAATATAGAGGAGATGCAAAGAGAAACAAGGGAAGACATTAAGTCAATCCTTGAAAAGATAGGATAATTGATTGAAGAAGAAAAGGAGAACATTTAAGATGAAGAAATTATTGTTTTTGGTTTTGACAGCAGTAATCTTAGTCTCTAGTAGTGCATGGGGTTTTATGGATGTTGTTATTACAGATAACACTCCTTTTGCATATGAAAAAATAACTGTTACCACCTCTTCAGTTTCTATGTTAGATAAGACTTATAGAGATTCTGCAAGGGCTATTTTCCTAACAGTAGAAGATAACTCTATACGCTATAGAATAGATGGAGGAAATGCTACTTCCTCGGATGGACATCTGTTATCTAGTAGTGCCCTCCAGAACCTGTGGTTGCATGATGGATGGGCAATAAAAAATCTTAGAATGATAGGTATTGGTGGAGATGCTGCAGTAATAGTAACATACTATCGTGCAAAAAGGTAATTTGAAATGAGAAAACTCTTAGCTTTTACCATCTTATTTTTTGGCTATCTTCTAGGGACAGCTTTTGCAACAGGCAGAGTTGGAGGTGCCCCCATTAAAGGCGGAGGAATTGACTTAGATTTCCTTGATGAGCGCTATATTGGCTTAGCCTATGGTATTGCATGGAATGAAAACGAAGATACTTATATCCGCCTAGGAGATCCTTGTCTCTTTATCCATAATGATATAAAACGCTGTATCTTAGCAGACAATGGTACGGTAGTCTACTATCTTGATGGTTATAATAGAGAAGGTATAGATCCTTCAGTTTCTGGTATTTGTGATACAACTGCTACGAAGAAATTAACTGATACAGGTGTTTTTACAGGCTCCGCATCAGACTATGTAGGGCATTACGCTCATAACAAAACTGATGATACCTATACTCTAATCACAGCGAAAGATAATAATAATACTCTTAGCCTTCAAGATGATATCTTCGTCTTTAGTGATGAATTCGAAATATGCACTGGCGTTTTTAATGGGGACGACGGTCAAGTTATGGTAGAAATCCCAGCCTTTTATCATAAGTATTGGTATGACAACGGCTGGCATGGTCACTTCATAAGCTATAATCAGCTACCTGGATATGAGTTACATCATGCTTTTCAGAAGAATGGAGCAAATGTAACTGCTAGATATATAGGAGCTTATGAGGGAGTTTTGTACGACACCTCAGAAGGTAGATATGTTAATGGATTATATTTGCCTGAAAATGCTAGCTATGCAATGAGCTTTGATAGCACAACCAACACCATTACTAGCGCTACCTTAACGCATCCATTTACCAATCTTGAGGCAGGAGTTGATACGATAGTTATATCTGGCACAGTCAATAATAACCTAACTTGCGGAATTACAAATGTAACTGATACTGTAATAACCCTAGATACAGCAGATTGCAACCTACAAGATGAATATGCAACTTGCACTATCCAAACTCAAAGAGATTGGTCTAATGACGTTTTAAGCAGCGTGGCTGGCAAAGCTCCTATGAATTATGGCACAAGAGCAGACTTTAGAACAGCAGCAGCTAATAGAGGAACAGGTTGGAGGCAGCAGGACTTTGACCTTGTAAGCGCTGTGCAACTTCTCTATCTTATTGAATATGGCTCTTGGTATAGTCAGTTTGAGATAGGCGCAGGGTTAACAGATTGGTCTAGTACTACCTGGAACGCCTGGAACAATGCCAATCCCATCGAACGAACAGGATTAAGCAATGGTGCTGCTACCTGGAGTGTAAGCAACGGCAATGGTAATAGAGGCTCATACGTATCCTATAGATGGATCGAAAATCCCTGGGGGCATTTATGGAAATTTGTTGACGGTATTAACATTGAAGACCACGTCCCTTATGTTTGCAATGACGATACTCACTTTGCTGATGATACATCAATAAATTATACGTCTTTAGGGGTAACATTAGCAAATAGCGATGGATGGCAGAAAACCCTTGCACAAACTGCAAGAGGATTTTTGCCTACTTCCGTAGGTGGTAGTTCAAGCACATATATTGCAGATTATTATTGGCAAAACACAGGTTGGCGGATAGCTATGCTAGGTGGTGCCGCGAATAGTGACGCAAGTGCAGGGGTCGCTTATTGGCATCTGTATCGTCCGTCAAACTACAGGGGTCAGAGTATCGTGGGGCGGCTATCAAGATAATTTTACAGGTTATCATAAATATAACGTTGGGTTGGCGGATGGCGAGACTCGGTGGCAACACAAATAATGGCACGAATGCAGGAGTTACTTATTGGAATCTGAATAATTCGCCAGAAAACACGAATCAGAATATCGTAGGACAGCTATCTTGTTTTTAAATATTAAATTATGATAACTTTAGCTCTTGCTAAAATATAAAATAAACCTTATAAGTGTTAGTAGATTAACCTCGAAAGCTCTAAAAATATTATATCTTTACTTAGGAGGACTACAACCATGAAAATAAAACAACTAATTTGCTTCCCAAAATATTTTGCCCTAATATTGTTTTTCATATTTATATCTCTGCCATTAGTTATCTGGAATAGCGAGGCCTTTGCTATACAAGCAAGTTCCAACACAAAGCCTGCAAAGTTTGTAAAGAGTCGAGGAAAAACACAAGTTAACTACAATATCCATCAGGTAGATATCGTCGACATAGATGGCGGAACTCGCAAAATCTGGCAATATGAATATGTAGAAATAGAGGGCACTATAACAAAGGCTAAGTTTAAAGAAGCCTTGCGAAAACAAGATTTAGAGAAGGGAGAAGGGGGTAAGCCTTCCTGGGACCCTGATGAGATTAAAGCTGAATATGATGAAGAGAAAACAAGAACTCAAAAGATAAAATAAATTGGCACAATCTTATATAAGCAAAACAAATAGATAAGATCAAAAAGCCTTTATTGTTATAAATATATTTTGTATATACTTCCTATCTGGACGGAGGTACTGAAACTATCTCCGTCTGATAGTTCTCTTTTGTGCTGTTTAATATTCTTCAATTAGCTCCCAGTCAAGCAACAGTCCAATCAACCGGCCAGCAGTTAAAGTATCAAAGCTCTGCACTCTCATAGGATCTTTTAGTGCGTCCTCAATAGCCTGCTTATATTCATCGTTACCGCGATCATATAAACTTTTCAAGATACTCCAAAAGGTAGCAGTAATACAGTAATGATGCTTATTCATGAATTTATAATAGAAATAATGAAAATCAGTATAGTCTTCAACAGTCTGACCATACTCAGTACCAATCATTAAGCAAATAGGCAGATTATTACTAGAGAATGCGCCGCTAAGGTAGTCAACATACATTTGCCTAGTCCTTTCGAGAGGTAGTAAATATCTGTTCTTATTGTCAACAACAATCCACTCATGAATTGTTGCAACCTGTCCCGGCCAAAGAATTTGCCTAGCAAAATCAGTGAACCGATACCGTCTCCAAGACATTCCCCAAAATTCCTCATATTCATGAGGATATCTAACTATTTCAGTGTGATAGAAAAATTCACCCCGAACAAGTGCTTCGTCATGTATTTCCTTACCTTCCTCTGCAATATACTGTGGAATCTTTAAATGTAAAAGAGCCTCTTCATAATTTCGGACTTCGCGCTCTGCCTTGACACCAATAGGATCTTTTATTGGATCGTGTGCATAAAGCAGCATCAAATCACCAAAATTACCATAAATAGCATAAGCAACTGAAGCATAAAGCGAAAAAATCACTGCAACAATTGCAACTCTAAAAAGATTATTCATTACCTTTCTCCTTCTTCTCTATCAATTCAAGAATTATATCACAAAGATAAATTATTTCCTTGGCTGCACCATAAGTACTATAATAATAATTCTTTCTTTTATACTCTTTTCCTAAATAAACAGCAAGAGAATGCTCTTTTCTTTTTATAATTTCTTCCTTTTTTATCATACCTTTTCCCTTTTTGTTACCTTCCGAACAATACAAATAAATAAATTTATCGATAGCTTTTTTTTAAAAAGCCCGGCGGTTCTTCTCCCCTGGCAAGCCGGGACCCAGGAGTAAGGAGGTATAAGAAGGAAAACTTTTTTTTTGCTGACAACTAGCAATCAATCCTTTTCTTCGCTTTGCATATTATTTCTTGCCTTTAAAGAAAATTCGTTACTAATCAATTTTCCTTCGGGCAACAAGACCCAATACGCATCTGGACCAAAACCAAGCCTATCATAGATCAATTTCCTATACGTGCCGTTAGTCCTTGCATGTTCACAGAGTTGTTGAAAAATAAAAGCTGTAGCAGCTAGACGTTGATCATACGTAAGCGAATCCCAAATTTCTTTTATTTCTTCCACTTCTCTCGAGCCTCTTATGCTTCTTGCCATTTCTGACAGGCCCTTAAGGTCTTAGCATACTGATCCTCAAATTCTTCAACGTCAAGCCCTTGAGCTTCAGCATAAGCCCCTACCATAAGATCGTAGGCTTTATTCATAGGGCCTATCAGTGACACTAAGCGACTATCAACCTTACACCGATCAATCATGTATTTCACAAATTCATTGGCTTTAGTCATGTTTCTATCTCCCTTTTTTATTATCCAAAATTCTAGATTACAGCCTTTTAACCTTAGATGCTTTCACATCTATATTTTGCATATACCTCCTACCCGAACGAAGGTGATCTTAACACCTCCGTCCAGATAGTTTTCTTCTTTTTTGTGCTATTTAGTATTCCTCGATAAGATTCCAATCAAGCAGCAACCCAATTAACCGGCCAGCAGTCAAGGTATCAAAAGCTTGAACCATTCTAGGATTACTTAATAATCTTTCGACATTCCGTTTATACCGAGCATCACCACGATCATACATACTCTTTAAGATGCTCCAGAAGGTTGCGGTGATACAATAGTGATGCTTGTTCATAAACTTGGAATAGAAGTCCTTAAAATTAGTATAGTCTCTAACTGTTTGCCCATACCTTGTGCCTATCATAAGGTTAACTGGCCACCTTTTTCCAGAAAAGGTTCCCTTAAGATATCCTTTATACATCTTGTTAACCCCGCTCAAGGGAAGTAAATATTTCTTCTTATTGTCAACAACAATCCACTCATGAATTGTTGCAACCTGTCCTGGCCAAAGAACTTCCAAAGCATGATCTGTAAATCTATATCTTTTCCATTTCATTCCCCAGAATTGCTTATAGTTATGAGGGGAGATTACTATTTCAGTATGATAAAAGAACTCTCTCTTAACAAGAGATTCATCATGTATCTTACGACCATCATATTCTTTTGCAAGATACTGAGAAATACCCAGCTGTAAAAGAGTCTCTTCATATTCACGAGCTTCCCTTTCAGCCTTTATGCCAGCAGAATTCTTTATTGGAGCTTTGGAATACAAAAGCATCAAATCCCCAAAGTTCCCATAAACTGCTTGCGCGGTCTGGCTCTGCAGCAATAAAAACGACAAAACCAATGACATTACGATGGCACTATTTTTTAAAAATTTAATCCCTATCATTGACCCCTCTCCTTTCTGTTATTTTTGCTTTTACTAACATATAATAATACATAAATCTGATCTGTCAAGTCACTTTACCTCCTTTATTTTTCCTCGCCAGTCCAAATTCTGAATCTATAATCAGGATTTTGCCTCATTAAAAACTTTATTATTCTTTCTGCGTCTGATTTTAGGCATTTAAGTAGGTCAAACCAATCACCTTTATCTCTGCTTAACTTCTGGATATAAACGCTCTGCCTGTCCATATATCCTCCTGGGAACGGAAATAATTAATCATCTCCGCCCAACTATCTCGTTTCCCTATTCATTCCCGACCATGAATATCGAGATACCGCCTACCCCCTTTGCTCTTAACATAAAAATCAAATCGCACGACCCCTGGAACCTGAGGTGAAAAGCATAGTCTCGATCCCCACGTATCAGTCGGTTTGTCGTTATATGTCCGGAGAAAACTTCCGGTGTTTGCAATGAAGTATTTACGAGTTTCAAGTTTGAAATTCTTTGACAAGCCCACTCTATGCCGACCAACCAGGAAGCGCTGGTGTGTATGACCACCCAAATATATGTCAGCGGCAAAATCATTCGCAAGAGCAGACATCCTGTTGACCTGCCCACCGACATAGCGGCCACCTAAAAACACACCGTGGGTGCAAAATATTCTAGCTGAGTGCTTCGATCCCCCAGAGTCTAACTGGAACACAATATACCCCGGATCTGTCAACACCGGTACATCCAAAGCTTCAGACATAACTTGCGTAGGATCATATGAAAATTGCTTCTTAATAGAAGTTTCGTGATTACCAGTTAAGATCCCAAGAATAAGTCCCTTCTCCCTAAGAGGCTCCAAAAGCTTTAGACAATACTTGACCTGCTCGTGATGAAGATTGTCAATTTTATCGCAAAATCTTGGGTCAATCGAGTCGTTCTCAAACCTCCGATCCTTCTTAGAGATTCCGTCAATCATATCTCCGAGTAATATAGTATAAGCTCCCTTTTTTACCATCCAGTCAACTGTACTCCTAAAGTAAGACTCGTCAAAGTCTCGATGCCCGACATGAACATCACTCAACGGCACAAGCGTCGCAGTATCCGTGCCTAGCTCTTTCTTTATTACGTTCACTTTCCTCTCCCCCTTTTCTTATGGTAAGCAAAACGATAATAACATTTTTACTCGCTCATCATCACAATCATCACCATCGCTGTCGTTATCATTACTGCAGTCGCTATTGTTGTCGCTTTCGTTTCGCTCATCATCTTCTTCTCCTTTATAGGGTCGATTATCCCATTCACTCCCCATTTCCAATAACATCATCAAATTAGCTATGGCATGAGCTACATGGGGTAACCCACTTTCTTCATCTAAATCTTGCCCTTGCCAAAAACCCATCAGATGCCGCTGAGCTGCTCCCCAAAGCCTAGAGAATTCAAGACCTTTACGCCAATTAAAATCCCCATACTTTTCAGCTCCAAAGGTAAAAACTTTCATTACCTCTTCGGTAGCCTTGGGGGGCAAGAGCTCCGGCCTGACCTTTTTACCTAAATCATGCTTTGTTGCCTTGCCCATTTTCACTCCTCCGTCAGCTTACTAAAAAGGTATCTTTTCGTCTTTTGCTGCTGTTGCTATCTTGGTAAACTGGATCGAAACATAATTCCTGCCGTTCTTCTCTTTATCCCAGCCAGCTACCTCCAAGTCCTGACCATTGATCGTAACCTTTCCATAGTAGCGTGGCTTATTAGATCCTTCTTCCCAATAGCTCGACTGTCCAAAATACCCGTAACCAACCTTTTCACGATTCTGTGCCATTCTTTTTCTCCTTTTGTTTTATTGTTGTTATATATTAACTTTAACTATTTCGTCAGAATAGCCTGGCCATTCTCCAGTTTTTAAGCATTGCCGATACTTCGATAAAACTTCGTTAACTTTTTGTTCTGTGATTGACAAGTCTTCAATTTCATATACCATAACCCCATGTGGAGGATCTTTTTCCACCACCACAAACCGAAATGCATAGACTGGCTCAAATTGCCCAACGCCTCTCAAATACCACAAAGCTTGAACATCAAGAGAATAATCTTTGATATCATAATGAAAAAAGCGAGCATCTCTCCTTGTGGTCTTCAAATCATAAATCACTCCATCATTTATCCAATCGGGCCTGCACTTGCACATAATAGCAACAGTATCTAGCTCAGACACCTCCTCCCAAAAATAAGAAACCTCAGCCGTCCCTGGGCCAGAGAAATAAGAGGCTACCTGCTCAGCCATCGCGCACACTAAGTCAGCTTCTTTAGCTGAAATAGCATCAGGATTTGTCTCTTGAAACTCCTTTCCTTGTTTTGTACGACTATTGAATTCGTTAACCATAGGGGGTACTCCTTCCAGCACAAGCTTATGAAGAGCGGTGCCGACACGGAAATGCGAGGAGCTGCTCTCAGGTTTGCTGTAAAATTTGAAGTGTCGCATTGATCGTAACATACGCACGATGTCCGAGCGACTCAACGCAGGGTCAGTATGATACACTTCCATGTCCAGATTTTTATATACTCCTGCTTTGATAGCGCTGCCCATTATTCTGCACCTCGCAAAATCTTAGCAAGCTGAGTCTTCTCGGTCTCAGACAGACCCTTCAGACGCCCAGTTGCCATGCACTTCTTCCAGAAAGCTCGGCCCTGCTCAAGATCTGGCTTCTCGGCACCCTTGCTTAAAGCTCTAGCTTCCTTGCAGAGCTGATCGAAATCCGAAGGAGACTCGCCACCTATTAAAGTGGTAGATGTACCAGCTTGAAAGACGGGTTTAAGCTCACCACGATAGGCTTTTCCACCAATCCCAAAGAGAGCTAAACACTTCTGAACTGCATCTGTTACGGCGCCCTTGAGAGCCGACCCCGTATCGCCTCTGATTATCTGAGATTCACCAAACTGGGTATGGCTGGCTTTTCCGATAGTCACAGTGACTTGAGCTATTGCTTGCTTGTCTGTGTGAAAATATCCGTCAACTGTGTGACTCCAGCTATCCGGTCCTAAAACTTCGCTTACCGCATCAAAGACGAATTGCGGCACATAGCCATAAAGTTCAGGCCGATTTCCCAGACCCGGCTTCTTCTGGACGGCACGAGCGCCCTTTGAATCTAGAAGCTCGTTGATCTTTGAGACCTTCCCTGTTAATTGATTCATACCTTTCTTTGCCCCCTGTTTTTATGTTGTCTCCTACTCTAAACAATGGTGATCATTTTGTCAAGCACTTTTAAAAAATTTTTTTTCAAATTACATACAGCCAGCCATAGAGAGCTATACATAAGGCATCAGCCATTCCGTCGTGGGGCTTCCTCTTGCAACCTGGGGCTAGATTTACTTCAGGAAATCTCTCCTGGCAAATAGCGACTGAGGCTTTTTTCGTGTTCAAACAACCCTTGGACAATATTTTAGCTTGCCAGGTACGCGCTGACACCTCAACACAAAGAATGTGCTGAACCCATGCCAGAGTAAGTAGCCGGCCGTAATTCATGCAAGTCGTACAGAGCGATTGACTTGATCCGCCAGGGAATCCCCAGACTCGCTCGATAAAACAATGGTCAGCTCCTTGAATGAATCTGACGATTTCGGCCAAGTCAAGCTCCTTATCCTTAACCGGCATAGGAATAGCGGTAGCTCCTGTGATCTTACCTTCCAAACACTCGAGCCTGGCTACCCCGCCATGCAGCCCTGGATCAACGCCTAGAATATTCATATTATATCTCCCTTTCGTTATCCGAGAGCCTTGAGCTAATAATATCCTCCAGTTCTCTAATAGCTTTACGGATTGATACTCTTATTTTTCGATCTTTCTGCTGCTGGGCAGCTGCCCTCGCTTTCTCCCGATAAACCCGTTCCTTTGCAACCTGAGATAACTGACGCACAACAATCCGACCAGCTGCAGTAGGGAAACATACCGAAGTGCCATCTTCCTGGTCTTCAAAAGAAAAACTTCTGTATTTAGCGCGGACCATTTCTTTGATCTCTTCTTTCGAAAAGCCTCGGAATTCTGCAATATACTGTTCGTTCATGCGTACCTCCTTTTTATAGTTGCCTTTATTATTATTGCGATTCATTATTGAAATGTATGACACCATTTTTGCCCAGGGTTATTTGCCTGAATCTCCAACCTTTGTGGGATTTACGTTTGCCGTTTAAGCAGGCATTAATATGACTAACATCTAATCCATGCTGCCGAGCAAATTCGTGCTGGTTGTTAGAGGCAATCATTGTGCCTTGAGAATCCATAGCAATAAAAAGGTGCTGATCTTTCCGGTCTCTCCGGTTTTGAACTTGCTCTTTCCGAGTTGCCCATCGGCAGTTGTATGGCTCGTAGTCGCCGTCATTATCAATGCGATCGAGGGTCAGCCCCTCAGACTTTTCACCCATGTCTTCGAGAAAATTAGCGAAGTCCATCCAGCGCTCGCAAACTTTGATACCACGACCACCGTAATATTCGTAGTATTTATGGTTAGGATTCTGGCAACGCGCCTTCATACTCATCCAAGATATATAGGTTGGACTTGGGTTACCGTTCTTATATCTATGCCCGTGCTTATAATTTGAATGTACTTTCTTCTCCATTTCTCTTTTACCTCCCCTCTCTTACTAATCTTCAACGCCCTGTTTTACCTTACTTATCGTAAGTATTAGCGCTTTATTATGTTTTGGTTTGATGCCCAATTGATTTCTCCTGAACTTAAGTGCCCAGAGTATTTTTTCTGAGGGCCAGTCTCGTAAGAGATTAGCAAGCGCGATATCATAGCAAGACTCATCAGGTGTTTCTCCGTCAGCCTTTACAAAGGCTAGCTTATAGTTCCAAATATCTCTCATTCTCTGAGACTTTCGATAGACATTTCTCAGCTCTTCTATACACTCTTCTTCATTATCAATATCGAGATCTATCTCTTGCATTTCGACTCTTTCTTTCCCATACTTCGCATAGATTGCATCTAATTGCTTTTGCCTATTCTGAATTTCAGAATTGAATAGCGGATTTTCAGTCACTGTTATATAACGTTTAGTACTGTAAATCTCAAAGTCTGAACGCTTAATAGCCGCAGGAATTTTACCTTTAACCCAAATGTGCAAACCTGTATGAGAAGGTGAGATTTCAGTATACGAGTCTAAATAGAAAAGAATCTCTGTGGCCTTCTTACTTATCTCCCAATTACGTTCTCCATCTATGACGTTCATTGAAATTAAGCAGTGATCCAAATCCAAGCAGGTGAATGGATCATCGTCGCTTAACACAAATCCCCTGTTAGGACTCTTCAGCCCAGTCCCCTCAAATTCGCTCCATGTACTAGGATCTACTGTGCTTGCGGCTTTTCCCGTCCTAGGATTGATTGGGATCTTGCGACCGTCAATCGTTTTCCAATCAACCCACGCTTTATATTTTCTCAGCTCTTTGATCAGATTATTCTCCATGATCTTTTCTCCTCTGATTAACCATCAGTGCCTTCTTTATCATGACCGAGACAGTCTAATAGCGCCTCGTGAGCTAGCTCAGCCACTAGCCGGCAAAAAAACTCGAGATCATAGAACAGCATACCCTTACCTTCTTCCCCTGCTTCAACAATATCGCTCCACTGCTTATAGGGCGATCCAGACGCAGTACAAATAAAGGATTTTTCCTCAGAGCCCTCTTCCAAATAGTAACCCCATTGTTTTCCTAAGGGACAGAATTTTGTACAATCCGGCGAGCGCTCATCCACCAAACGGCTCACCTCCACCAAATATTCACAGCAAGGACACTGAAAGCAATAATTACTCCATGGTCCTTCGATCTCCATCTTGTCTGCTACGATATGTAATGCAGCTTTATCGGCCAGCTGATTCCATAACCCCATGGTTTCCTCTAAAGCTTGCTCTCTCGTTAACGACATCTTATCTCCCCTTTATCTTCAATGGTTCGACTCTTCTCGGTTATATCCCCCGTAAAGTCGTTATACTGATAGGTTGTCTTTTCTACTATTAGCCTATTGCCACTTAAGGTAACCTCAGTTACTACAGGACCTACTGTAACACACCCCGTTAACATAAAAGCTCCCAACGTGACTGCGGCCATTTTCATTTTTGCCCTCATTCTCTTTCCTTTCTATCTTTTCTTTATCTTTATTTTAGCGTTAGATTTTCCACCTCGATGCTCCTTTGTGTCTCCGGCCAGCCAAGCTCGAAGCGGATATTTCATCTCGATCCTTCTGAGCATCTCAGTCGGCTTCATCTCCCGAATCTCTCGCTCATAGGCAGCTAAGCGCTCCTCAAATTCCTTGGCATAATCCTCGTAAACTTCGCAATCTCCAGGCCACCTGTAAATAATAAATCCATTCCCCAGGCTACGCCAAGTAAGCTCATTAATCCGACGATAGTAACAACGGTCAGGACTCAGCACAGCCCTAAAGAATTTTCCCTTCTCAGTAGAGATGATATACTGACTCCCGTCCTGAGTATTGCTATCGATCTTCTTACTCTTCGCCATTTTCTTTATCCGCCCCCAGCAACCGGTCTTCTATCATCTTACAATCAAGCAAGAGTAAATCCCAGTCAATATCATTGGTATACTTTCTCGTTTTCTCACTAACATATTCAGTGTATTCTATATAGGCCAAGTAATTAATCTCGGCTTCTGATAATTTTTTACCTAAAGAGTGCTTTCTAAGCAACTCAAAATAATTAAATGTGCACATTTCTCTTTTTCACCTCGCTCTTTTCGCCCCTTTTTCTTAAATGCGCGAGTCTACCCCATGCTCTTCAGCCATCAGCCAGTTAATGGGATAATTCGGACCAAGCTTACCGTCATAAGCGAAGATCCAGGATGCATGCAAGTTGTGCGAAAAGATACTAACTGCATTATTTGCTAATGCAAGCAGGAATTCTGGGCTCTTTACAGCGTGTAACTTTTTTACGTACTTAACAAAATCCCAGCTCACTGCATTGTAGAGCGCAACCGCTTTACACCTCCTCTCTCTAGAGAGGTAACTATCGTTTAAGATCATCTTGGATTCTCGCTCCATCCGGCGGAGCAGAGCGCCCTTCACCACATCAATCATTAGAAATAATCTTGGATCTATCATTTTTCCCCTCCCCCTTTTTCTTCATTGATGTGTTATTTTTTTTCTACCTATATTTTATTAAGCCCCCTGTTTCTCTCCCAGTAAAACAAGACACCACTCATCATATTAATTGGCAAGAAATTCTTCGGCACTTCTCTTCTTGTGTGTGCTACCTTTTATTGCTGTTACAGCTGTTATATATTGGTTAATATCGTTATCTATTTGCTCGTGTCGCCTATTTGCTCTAGTTAACAACCGTGAATATCGCATCTGCGCCTGAAGATGAGCAAAATCGCTCCTACGCTCCACCGAATGCTGAACGGCTAAACGGTAGCCATCGGCCATTTTCTGCTCGGCGTAATTGTCCAATGCATTTTTTCCTACCAAAAGTAAAAGAGACAAAACCAAAATTGGAACAACAAAAAAACTAATTCCATTAACCTTAAAGCCTGACATTTTTCCCATTTTTCTACCCCCTTTTTTGTTTGTTGACTAAGACGATAATACACGCATTTAATTCTGTCAAGCTTTTTTCAGATTTTTTTTTTTATTTTTTTTCATTCCCAGCGGAGCGGGTCCCCTGGAAGGCTTGTGATTCGCTTAAAGCGCCAGCCTTTGTGGGATTTGCGCCTACCGTTTAAGCAATGATTAATGTTACCAACATCTAACCCATGTTGCCTAGCAAATTCAAGCTGATTATTCGACGCGATCATTGTACCTTGTTCGTCCATTGCGATAAAGAGACATTGATTTCGCCGGTTTTGAGCTTGCTCTTTCCGCGTCGCCCATCTACAATTACCTAGTTCATAGTTTCCGTCATTATCAATCCGATCCAAAGTCTTGCCCTCCGGGCGTGTACCCATATCTGCAAGGAAATTCTCGAAATCCATCCAGCGTTGACAGACCTTTATACCTCGGCCGCCCCAGTCTTTAAATTGAGGATTGTTAGGATTCAGGCAGCGATCTTTCATATGGCGCCAAGATTGATAGGTTGGACTTTCTTTGCCATTCCACGGATTATGCCCGTGTTTAGTATTTCCATGTACCCTCTTTTCCATTTTTCCCTTTGTACCTCTTTTCCAGATTTTTTCACTTGTAATAAGGATTAGTCCACCAACTCGCCGAAGAATCAGTCATGAGGTACAAATTTTCCTCAACATCTTGATCGGCATCAATCGGGCTGTATTTTGGGGCTGCTGAAAATGTGCATTCACCCCCTCTAAAATGAGAAGAATACGCCCTGAGCCACTGTTCAACATGTCCTTCAGCAGCTTTCTTTTGGGCATCTTTAGCCTTTTTTCTCTTTGCCAGCTCTTCCATTTTTTTAGCAACTGCCTGGGAAATTTCAAGCCGTCCGGTTCTATAGGCAGTTATGGTGCTTTGAGGCACCCTTAGGATCTCGGCTAATTCCGCATTCTTGAGATTAGAACGCAATTGTAAATTCAGAAACTGTCGTGCTGTGATTGTATTTTTCTTTTCCATTTTTCCTTTCTCCTTTCAAAAGCTTTGGATTTTCTATCCTTATATGTGCCCTACCAACCGGGACTAAAACTGAATCCCTTTCTAAATAAACAGGTTCAGCACACCCTGAGAGTAAAAACAAAAATAATATTCCCAAGGCCAACCAAACACCAAGTCCAAGAAAAAGTAGCGCCGGAATAGCCTTAAGGATTTCTAGTAATATTCCCTTGATTTTATTCATTTCCTTTCTCCTCTTTCAACTCCCCTTGTGGTAACCATCTTTCGCCCAACCGCTACCCTTTAATATGAAGGCAGTTCTTCCGCCAATCAATCGCTTAACAGGAACTCCTCGACGGCAGCGTGCACAGAAAAGATATCTGTATGGCTCTCTTTTTATATTGTGAGATTTTTCAATCTCGTAACCACAGACTTGGCACTGATATGTGTAGAGCATTTTTAGCGCAATTCCCCCTTTCTGAGTTCTTCTAAAAATTGCAAGACAGGATTTATTCTCTTCTCTTTAAAGAGCCTTTTTGGCTCCTTAATCCTCTGATGACAAGCAAGGCATGTTGTCTTCGGAACGGAAATCCCATCGCCAAATTCCTTAAAAGATTTTTCTTCACCGCAAACCGCGCAAATACGAGTAGCATCCATTTTCTTAGCCCTCCATTCTATCCTTCGGTAAATCGCCTCTAGCCAGAAGGTGCAACCTTGCCAAGCGGCTATCAATCCCTCGCTCTACGGCGTTACGGTAAAGAATCCTGCGACGAAGTCGATTAACCCTATCAGCCTGCAAAAGCTTAACAATAAGAGCACCATAATCACCTTCTTCATAGATTAATGCTTCAGGTTTGAAATTATCGAGCCAATTCATAATTATTCTACCTCCTTTATTTCGATTTTAGCATATCTGACTACTGGGTTAACTTTTACCCATCGAGAACCACATTTTTCGTCTATTTGTTGTGCATTGATCTCACTGATCTTTAAAATCCCTGAAATTGTGTTTAGGTCTAGCCATTCTTCGCCCCATTCATCCATACGAACGGCAACGAAACATTTTTGCGTTTTAAACATTCTTCCTTATCCTCCTTTGTTTCGATAATCTATCATAACATCTACAATATAGTCTGCCCGAGTAGCAGCCTTGTTTAATTGCTCTTTGATCCAGTTTGGGCAATATCCTAAAGGATAGAGCCGATTCTGAATTGCCTGCAGCTCGGCCTTTAACCCAAGTGCAACTGAAACATCTTTATTCTTTTTGAGATAATCCTCTATTTTAGGCATGATTTTCTTCCTCTTCTTGCAAATTGCAAAAATTCTCACCTTTATAAGGACAATATTGACTGTAAAGCTTAACTGATCTTTTCTTATCGGCTGGATCTGCCTTATATAGCACACCTCGAAGTTCCCGAAGGTCAGCCAAGCGAGAAAAACCTTCCTCTATCACATCTTTTTTCCAGTCGGTAGCCTCAAGCAGTGTTTCGTAAGCTCTGAATCTAGATTCTATATTGACCTCTGGGTTTTTGGCTAAAGCTACAATATCAGACCATCTCTTCTTGATCCATTTTTGATGAATGCTTCTGTATAAGTAGCTTTTTCTCTGATCTCCCATCTCCCCTTCCTCCTTTTTCTAGAAATGATCTTTTCTACTTTTGTCTACGACGGTAATACAACGAATTTAATTTGTCAAGTACTTTTTTCAACTTTTTTAAATTTTTTTTCTGTCACGTCAACCGTGGCTTGTCGCATCAAGAAAGTACCCCTCTACACTGCAACGCATACCGAGTCTCTAAAGAATAAATATTCTTATTGCCCTCCTTAAACATATTAATTGAGCCCTTGCGAACTGCCCAATCAATCATCCTGCGAGCAGTCATTTCAGATGTAGCCACTTTATCGTCAATCAATGCCTCGATAAACGCTTGCCTTGTCTCTATGGGACCAGCTTTAAGGACAGAACAGATCTTTTCAATGTCGTAAGTTTCTGCTGCTTCTTCTGACGCTATCTCGAGAAGCAGAGTATTAGGATCTCGCTTGCATATCAACTCCCGACCCTCTTCATCTGAATCGCGAGTCTTTTCAACCTTTATTTTAATTAGACCGTTAGATGCCTTACGCACCGTAATAATAAATCCTGCAAAATCTGATATACTTGAAGATCCTCGAGACTCTGCCTTGTCGCCCGAAGAATCTCGACCATCCGATGGCTTCCTAAAGTGGTGTATTATAATCGAGCTTGTCCCACATTCACGGTCAATTTTCTTCAAAGCCTCACAGACAGCCCTCATCTCAGAGGCACTGTTCTCGTTACAGGTATGTAAAGTACCTAAGCAGTCATAGATAACCACTTCAGCTCCAGAAGCTTTGACTACCCCCTCTAGTCTTTTAGCTTCCTTTGCATTAGGAATTGAGTATAAAGCCTGATTGAGCAAGAAACGCTTCTCGTCGTAAATTCCTATGCTCTGCGCGAGCTTATGAATGCGTCGCCATTCACCAGTAATCGAATTCTCGTGCTGGACAACAAGAGTAGGAGCACCGGCTACTTTGTAACCAAGAAACTCGCCTCCTCCTTTGGCGAAAAGAATAGCAAGCTGAGTTCTTAGCAGAGATTTTCCAACTCCAGTCTCGCCAGAAATAAGCAGCACCTCGTCCTTCGGCAATAGCTTATCTATCAACCACTCGATTTCCGGCGGCCTCTCTTTCACCCATTTGTATGTATCGTAAATCTTCATAGTTCACTTTTCTCCTTTCAAATTGACTTTTGGATTTTTATAGTTCTGTAATAGCCTTAATCAGTTCTTCCGCCTCGGGATTCGTACCACCAAGACCTGAAGTAAGATCGCACCAACTGATCCGACCATCTTCGTAAGCTTTGGCAAGAGCTTTTGCCTTCTCTAAAACTCCTTCTTCTAAAGGTAAAGAAAATAACTCCGCTCCGCGACCTGCAGCTTGATTTTCGACAGGTTCGAAATAAAGCCTATTATTATCAAAACCCTCATAAAAAACCCATTCCCTTTTCTTCATTCTTCCTCCTTTCTCTGGTTATTGACTTCGACCATAAATCATGCTTTCAAGAATGTCAAGCCCTTTTTGAAATTTTTTCTCTACTATTATTTTCGACATTAATATATGGCTCAAAGTTTGTCAAGCACTTTTTTTAAAAAAAATATTCCCATCCCAGGAAGAGTAACCCCCCCTACTGTGGGTTTAAATACCTAGAATAGTGCTCTATCCAAGATAAGAGAACTCACAGTTGTGTGGTTTCTCTCTCTTATAGCTCAGTTAGAAAGTCCAGGAAAGAGTTGGTTGCATCAGGAGGAGGCGGCTTTAAAAGCCTCCTCTCTGATCAGCAACCTTTCCTCAGTTATGGATCACTTATATACTATATATACCAGAGTGATCCAGATGATCCAGACCTGCCAAAACCCTGATGGCTCTAGCGTTACAAAGTGGATCACCCCTTAACGATCGCCCGTCGTTTCAGGCGGGTCGCAGTGATCCACACTCTGTATCTCTTTATTCATGAGAGTTTCAGGACATGGTCGAAAAGTACAGATCGCTTGAAACCCGCATTTTACGTTATTTTAGCAAGGCGCTGAAACTCGCACTTTACGTTAAGCGGAGTTATTTTTTGCGAAATTCGTCGACTAGACTCTACGATTTTGAGCATGGCATTTCAGGATATTGAAGTAAATTGCAGAATAGTAAAGTAAAACGAAGGGCTGTCGTATGAGCGTAAAATAGCAGCATGAGATGCAGCATAATAACCTGTAACATGCCGTAATGGTGCAGCCTCGGAAAGTCAAAAATTGAATCGAGGGTCGATAGTGTAAAGTAAGAAAGGATATAAGTGCGGGATGAAATTGAAGTGATGTTATGCACTAATTTGTGCGATCAGATGTTCTTTCGGAAGAGATGAAATACCTCTCTATTTTTTCATTTTAGGCGTCTATTTTTTGTTCTGAGAGGACTTGTTTCTCGAAAGGTATATTACCATTCCTTGACGGAAAAATCTAACAAAGTGCAACAAGGTGACTAATTGAAAGATAAGAGCAACTGATAGAGTTACTCAGACATTTTATGCGACAGTTCATATTTGACAAGTATTAAGTCGCTCAACCTGCCGAAACTTTATTCTATTTTATTACTTGATGCTGTTAGATAACCTTATAGCGAGAAGTTCAACCATAAAGTGTCAACAGAGAGGGTTTTTGATAGTAATACACGGAAGATGCCCCTATATAAAAAGTGGTTACAATGGTCACATTCCATCCTGATCATACATATCCTCCCCAGCAAGACGTATCTTAGCGCTGTTCAGTTCATATTATCGTAGTCTTTTCGCACTACTAGAGCGTACACTTTTATCTGCATAAGTACACTGTATCAGGGTTTATATCCCCGATGCCAACATGTACACTTCTATCATTATATATAATCCCTCAATCAATTCTCAGCTCATGATCGGCTCAGATAAATTGAGCTGTATTCTTCCTGGCTGACCCTTGTTAAATATGTGTAAAATTCATAACCCTCTGATTACATTATGTATAATCCCCAATGTCGCATAACCATGATTATGTCTAATGGTGAATATGTAAAGTTAAAGTATGTGCCCGCCCCCACCGGTATAATCCGAGCAATAGAATCATGTCCCTGGCGAGGTGTATGGGGGGAGGGGGTATAAAAGAAAAGAATTCTTTCTCCTGTCAGCTACGATGATACTCTACCTCCCACTCTGTCATCTATTTCTACTTTTCTCTTTTTTTTTTATAGATACTTAAATAAAAAGCCTTACGAATTTATTAGATTTTTACTTGCTCCAAAGGGTAAATTTTTCGTGCAATTGAAATCTAACCTAGCTTAATCTTTAACTATTTCCCGTTATACAGGTATATTTCCCATGAATTTCATCCTTTTCTAAAGGACATAATCCCTACTAACATTGGCCGGTTCTGTGGCCGCTCTTTTCGAAAAAGATATTGACAAAATAGAAACGATGGTTTATAGTGTAAAGTATGAGAAAAAAACTTACTCCAGAAAACATCAAGGAAATCATTCATAGTTACGAGAAGCTCCTAATTCCAATGGCAGAGATCGGGGAGAAATACGGCATAACAAGGCAGCGGGTCTGGCAAATATTAAAAGAAGCCGGAATCTCTAAAAACGGCGAAATAGAAGTAAGCTGTGAAATGTGCCGCAAGAAGTTTAAGAAGTATAGACATCGGATTCGTAAAAATTTTCATAATTTCTGTTCTCCGGAATGTTATTATAAGTGGCGTAAAATAAAGTCCGATAAGTGGAAACCCTGGAAGCATGGCCTATTGGCAACTAAGAGAATAATCCAAAATTACTTTGTTGTCCAAAATAGTCATGTCATTTTTTGGGTTGACGGAGATAAACGCAATAATAGCATAGAGAATTTAAAGGTTTTTGCAAGTAAGGAAGATTGCTTAAAATTTCATAAAGGATTTGATATTACCCCCTTGTGGGATGGGTCAAAAAAGGAGGGAAATATATGAAGAACTTATTTCTTGCTCTAATTTTTTCAATAGCTGTTTTGTCAAGTTCAGCCTTGGCTCACATGAATTATAATCCCATGGAAAACAAATGGAACTTTGAAAGCTCTGATAGCCAATTGCGATATAATGCCCTCGAAAACAGGTTTGAATATGCTCGGCCTGACAGTCAGCTGCAATATAATCCACTCGAGGATGAGTTTGAATATGTAAATCCTGATGCGCAATTCAGGTATAATCCCTTCGAAGATAGATTTGAATATTAAGAAAAGGAGAAGAAAACCAATGCCTAAACGAAAGAAAGGTGAGTCATTAAAGAATTATGTTAGCAGGTGCGTTCCTGTTCGTAGGAAAGAGCACCCCGAAGAATCAGTTAAACGATCCGTAGCTGCCTGCTATGGAATAGGTAGGAAGAAGAAGAAGGGAAAGAAGAAGAAAACTTAGCTTTAAGCTTGGCCTATTCTTTATCTATGCAAAATAGGGCGGGGGTCTTTTCGGTCTCCGTCCTTTTTTTTGTTGCTGCTACAAAATTCTCCTGGGAAAGAAAGCAAAAACACCCCCTCTAATTTCGCGTTTTAGGCCTCTAGCTTTCGATCTGAGAGGACCTATTCGGAAAAAGGTATTCTGGTATCTCTTGCCTGTAAAAGTATAACATAACAAAGCGAAATCAATAACAATATAAGCATTCATTTCTCAAGTCATCAAAAGGGAATGATTATCCCCATAATCCTGTGAATTTAAATACTTAGGATGTTATTTTTATTCAAGGTAAGAAAGCTCACAGTTTGTGTGTTTCTCTTTTCTTTTTATGGTTCAATTCAAAACTCCAGGAAGTAGTTTGCTGCATCAGGGAGAGACCGACCTAAAGGTCTCTCTCCTGATCAGCAGCACTTCCTCAACTATAGATCACTACATTACTATATATACCGATGTGATCCACGTGATCCAAACATGCCTCTAACCCTGATGGTTCTAGTGTTTCGGTCTGGCTCACCCCCCTACGAAGTCTCGTTGTTTCAGAGGGGTATTAGTGATCCATACCCCCAAACCCTTTATTCATGAGGATCTTGAAGTTCGACAAAATTGTCGAATCGTCTGAAAGCCGCATTTTACGTTATTTTCTTAAGGGGCTGAAACGCTGATTTTACGTTGGAAGATTTGTTTTCATATAAAAATTGTCGAGTAGGCTTTACGATTTTAAGTGTTGCCTTTTAGAATAATGAAGCAAAATGTAGAATAACAGAGAAAAAAGGAGGGCTGTTGCATGAGCGTAAAATAGTAGTACGAAACACGGCATAACAGTCTGTAGTTCAGCGTAACAGTGCAGCCTTGGAAAAGTAAAAATAGGGAGATATAGTCATAAAAAAAACCATTTCTCTAGAAAAAACTTGACTTTTTTTGTGTTTTATGATAAAATATATACAGGGGAGAGAGAGGAAACCAGGGAAATTTTATACCTAAAGAGACAGGGGAGACTGCTTTAGGAAAATATCTTGCGTTGTATGGCCCGCCAAAAAGAGCCTCTAAAAGAATTATCAAGCGCTATGAGCCGCGGCCATACTATAACGCGAGATGGCTTTTAAAAAACAAACTGAAAAGGGAAAAAAGAAATGAAAGCTACAATTATTGTCCATATGATTAAAACGCTCTATAATGCTGGGTTGCGCGATCTCTTAGTTCAAGCGATCAATGACCCCCAGAAAGGATGGGATGATGCCGTTGTGGCAGCCTTAGATGCTTTGCTCGGCTATAGCGATGGTGAGGAAGGCAAGTAGATGAAGCCGAGATTCGGAGAACATTTCCTCTGTAAGGAATTTATGTGTCCCTGTTGCGGTATGTGTTTGATGGATCGAGATTTTATGATTGCGCTCAATCATTTAAGAGCACTAGCTGATCGGCCAATTAAGATTAATTCGGGGTTCCGCTGTCATTCGCACAACTATATGGTTGGAGGGGCGTCTAATTCTTTCCATACGGCTGGAAAGGCGGCTGATGTTGTTATAGTAGGTTTGACTTTAGGTGAGATGTTTGAGCTAGCAGAACAGGTTGAGACGTTTCGTGAAGGAGGAATTGGTGTGTATCCTCGGAAGGGTTTCATCCATTTGGACAGTAGGGGTTATCCGGCTCGCTGGAAGAAATAGGCAGGTGAGGAAAAGTGTACGGGGAATCGCATCCAAGTTATAGGCACGGGCATCATATAAACGGGAAGCCAAGTCCAACATATAAATCTTGGCAAATGATGAAAACACGTTGCCAGAATCCTAACAATTGTAACTACGAACGTTATGGCGGCCGTGGAATTAAGGTCTGCGAGCGTTGGCAGGATTTCGCTAATTTTCTCGAAGATATGGGCGAGCGTCCGGAAAATACAACCCTCGATCGGATCGATAACAATGGGAATTACGAGCCAGGCAATTGCCGTTGGGCAACTTCGAAAGAACAAACTCAAAACCGGAGAGATCATAAAACTCAGTATGCGTTTATTGCGATAGATAGTCAGGGTACAATCATTGTGTTTAACAATCAGAGCGAATTTGCCCGGCAGCACAATTTAAGTCAAGGGAATATTGCTGAATGTCTGAACGGCAGGCGCAAATCCCACAAAGGTTGGACTTTTAAAAGACTTACAGATACTGAACAGGTGGTATAATTGGCCAATAGCAAACTAACTAAAAAAACAAAGATAGCAACAGAAGAAAAGAGCCTCTTTCCAGATCGTGAAAAGGGCAAAAAGCTTACTAGGCGAGAAAAGGTAGCCATCAAAGTATTGCAACAACTGGAGTATAGCTCTCGTAAGATAGAAAAGAAAACTGGAATTTCTCGGTGGACAATCCGTCAATATAAAAACAAAGACCTCAGCCTAGATGACCAAAAAGAAGTAGATCGAATCGTAGAGCAAATTAAGAAGCAAGAAGCTGCAGATCTTCACTTGCTACACGCTAAAGCTCGCATCAATATGCATGCTATGCTTGATGCAGGTGAAGTCCTACCCATAGAATTAATTGCGCTCATGGATAGAACTTTTCAGCAGCGTCGTTTACTAGAAGGACAGTCAACCTCCAATATAGCGGTACTAGGTCAGGTACTTAAGGGAATCGACGAAGAGGGTCTTGAGAAAATTAAAGAAGAATCAATAGAACTAGCAAAGACTCAAAGCTAAAAAATTAACTAAATGAATAGTAAAAGCAAAAGCAAAAGCAAGAACAGAAAGAAGCATCCCAGCCAAATGTCAACTGAAGAAAAGCTTCGGCTTATGGCTGTGAATCCCTATCTTTGGGCTCTTTGGGCGCGAGTCGATCTGGGTGGATTTCTTTTTACCGGAAAAGGCCATGAATATCAGCGAGATATCATGATTGATGACGCTAAAACTCAAGTCGTGATGAAGGCCGCACAGCTCGGCTTTACGCAGGTTGAAGTTCTACGCGTTTTACATGGCTTAATTGTCGGGAGGTACCCTAAGGGCGTATTGTACTTGTTTCCTACGCGTGATGATGTATCCGACTTTTCAAAGGGACGATTCCAGCCTTTAATTGAATCAAACCCTGAGTTCATAGGAAATTTCGTTAAATCTACCGATGCAACTAATATTAAGCGAATTGGGCAAGGTTTGCTCTATCTGCGAGGCGCTAAAGTCGCTCAAAAAATTGGTGGGGTAAAGAAAACTGCGAGCCAGTTAAAATCCATTCCTGTTGATTCCATAAGATTCGATGAATACGACGAGATGGACCAAGACATGGTCGAATTAGCCAAGTATAGAATATCCCACTCTGACGTTGGCGAGCTGATTAAGCTGGGAACCCCTAGCATTCCAGACTGGGGAATCCACAAGGAGTACTTGGCGAGTGATCAAAAGAAGTGGTTCTTAAAGTGTGAAGCCTGTAATGAATGGACTTGTCTGGAAGAGGAATTCCCCGAATGCATCAAGATAGATGGCGAGGGGAAAGCGCATCGTGTCTGTAAGAAATGCGGCAAAGATCTTGTACTGGGCAATGGTCAGTGGGTAAAAGCTATTCAGGATGCAGAAATATCTGGCTATCATATCTCACAACTAAATAGTCCAAAGGTAGATCCAAGAATTATATTAGAGGAATACACTGACCCTCCGAATGGCAACTATTCTGAGATCTACAACTCACGCTTAGGGCTTCCTTACATTGCTGCTGAGAATCGGCTGAACGAAGGGCAGATTTATAGCTTGTGCCGTAATGAACCTGCTCCATACAAAAGCGAAGGTCCTTGTGCAATGGGGGTTGATGTTGGGCGATTGCTTCATGTTGTGGTAGCTTCCAAAGTTACAGAGAGTATTATTGACGTTGAGTATATCGCATCTGTTTCAAGTTTTAGCGACGTTCATGATATAGCTAAGAGGTTTAATGTTAGATCTGCTGTGGTTGACTATAAACCAGAAATACATAAAGCAAGAAGATTCCAAGAAGAAGAAGACTACGAAGTATTCCTTTGCGAATATCGTTTTCATCAAAGAGGAGAAGCTGAATTCGACGAAGGAAAAGGTTTTGTCACTGTGAATAGGAGTGAGATTTGTGACGATACGTATGACAAAGTAGTTACTCCTGGCTGCTTTAGATTACCAAGGCGGTCTGAGGTAGTTAATGAATATGCTAGGCAAATGTGCAATACAGCTAAGGTATTAGAAGAGCAACCTGATGGAAGCAAGATCTATAAATATATCAAACTAGGAGATGACCACTTTTATCATGCTACTAATTATCTTTTACTAGCATTAAGTAGAATTGGTTTAAAGCGTAGTAGCTTAGGTAGATTAAGGCCTTGGTTAATGAGGATAAGAAAAAGAAAAAGCTGGATGGCAAGGTAAGCAAAAAAAATACTTGACAAATGTCTATTTATATGGTATAATGAACTACAAAAAGGGGAGAAATATAATATGTGGTGGGTAGCAAAAACAGTAACTGGAGATTTGTTTGATTTGAGCAATGAGGTTGTTAGCCGTATTGTAAGGGGAACAAATCAAAGGTTTGTAAAGGGTACGACCGGGCAACTTGTTTCTCTGAATCATATTGTTTGTATAAACCCGGTTAAGGGAAAAGAAGAAGATAAAAAGTCGGATAAATAAAAAATGGAAAAAGATTTAATGTCTCTCCTGAAATGGGCTAAATTTAGATACGAAGAAGCGTTTGATGCTGATCGTAGCTTTGTAAGACAAGCAAGAGAGGCATTTAAATTTGAAGCAAATGAACAATGGGATAAGGCTACCAAAAATGATTTGGGAGATAAGCCAGCTCTAACATTTAACTTAATAAAGCCTATAATCAATATGGTCGTGGGTATGCACGACCAAAATCGCAGTACAGAGAAGGCTAAGCCTACCGATACAAGCTCTGATCCCATCTTGTGTGAAGTCCTTAACAATGTTAAGGACAAAATCTATAGTATGCAAGATGTTGAAGCATACAAAGATGAGGTTCTTGAGAGTGGGATTATATGCGGTCGGGGGCATATGGCTATTGATGTTGAGTTAGACCCTGATAATTTCCCAGACATTAAAATAAACTTTGAGGTTATCCCATATTCTGAAGTCAAAATTGATCCATCGACAAGGCAGAGTCCTTCATATATATGCTGGCGCAAGTGGATGTCAGTAGAAGATTTTAAGCGTACCTACCCCAAATATGCAAAAGAAGCTGATAGGTTTGTAGCTTTTAGCACAAACAAAAGCAATCCTTTTGAAGATGAGGCTGATCCGTCTCTTCTCACAGAGGGGGATGAAAAGTTTTCCGATACTCCTGATGAGGAAGATTACTATAATAGCTATTACTACGATACTGTTTACAACAGAATAGCTGTGATTCACATGGAGTATTTTGTTAATTATGATAGATATTACGGTGTTAATCCTGCCACTGGTAAAATTGAAGAATTTCAGGAAGAAAATCTAGAGATATTAAAAAGCTTTGTTAATGGCTTCAAATATTTCAAGGTAAAAGATAAAAAGGTAAAATGGCTCCAGTTTACGGGTTCAACGGTTCTTCTTAACGAAGACAATCCTCTTCCTTTTAATGATTTTTCTATCACTTCATATTTTTGTTATACAGACAGAAGCAAGAAAGTTTTAAGTCATTTCGGTTTTGTTAAGTCTCTTATTGATCCTCAGAAGGAAGTAAATAAGAGATGGTCTCAGGCTTTAAATTTGCTTCTTTCTCAATCTCAGGGCGGATATTTTATTGAAGAAGATGTGCCAGCTGATATCAGGCAATGGGATGATACGATAGACGATCCTGGGGCTAATACGTTTGTTAGGAAGGGGGCTATTAGTCAAGGAAAGATAAGAGACAAAAAGTTGCCAGAAATACCTCAAGCTGCTATGTATCTTGAGGAAAAGGCACAGCAAATTATTAACAAAATCAGCGGCATCAATCCTGAACTACTAGAGATTAACACAACACAACAGCAATCAGGAGCTCTTTTTAGATTTAAGCAGCTTCAAGCTCTTACGCTTCTCCGGAAGCCATTTTTAAATTTTGAGCTGTTCGAAAAACAACTTGCCCGAAAAGTTTTTGCCATTATCGCAAAGATGATGCCGGAAGAGCAGATTCAGAAAATATTGGGGCAAGAAGGTCCTTACATGGTCCGCGATAACATGATTGTTGATAAAAAGCGTGGGATTGTGGTGCCGTTAAGGGATATCAAGAATCTTAAATATAATATTATGCTTGCGCCATCAGCTACAGCTACTGGTAAAACGGCATATGAGTTATCTATTTTAATGCAAATGCTTCAGTATAATTTCCCTGTAGATCCGAATGTTCTTATCTCAAAAATGGATATTCCAGAAAGTGATAAGGCGGCATGGATCTCATATATCACTCAACAGCAACAAGCAGCACAGCAGAGTGAGCAAATGAGACTACAGAATGAGGCTGAAAAAGATGCTGCTCAAATCAAATTGCAACAAGATAAGCTTCAACTGAAAGCTCAAACTGACATGGCTAAACTTCAAAGAAAGGATGAAAAAGCTGCCCTAGATTATTCTATTGCATTAGCAGGATTGAAGCAAGAGGATAGAAAGCTTGTTACAGACTTGATTACGAAGTTACTTGCATTAGAACAGCAAGAGCCAAAAGAAGGTGAATCTATTATGAGGCAAATTCCTCCGGCAATTGCCGGAATGATTAGTGGGGGGAGACAATAATGCCTGAGCCTTTAAAAAGATCAAAAGCAGTGGGAGCTTACGGATGGTCTTACTTGTGGGCAAAAGATCAAAGGGTTCTTAGTGAAGAATACAAGAAGAACTATGATCTTATTAAATGGGAAAAGAGCAACAGGCCACCAGATAGTATTGTGAATAATATCAGGGGCCGTGCTAAAAGATGGATTTATAAATAGTAACAACAAAGAACCGGGACGCCACCGTTATGGGCGTATGGGACGCCGCTGTTACGGGCGCACATAAAAGGAGAGACAAAATGGTAAAGGAAAGAGATGAAAAAATCAATCTGCAAGAACTTGTAAACGAAGAAGAACCTGAAGATCAGGACGAGGAAGAAGAGTCTGAAGGGGAAGTTCTTGACGATGAATCGGGCGAAGAAGTAACCGAGCCGCCGTCGGAAGGGGAGGGCGAAGAAAAAGAAGAAGCGCCTTCTATAAATATTGATGATCTTAGTAACAGATTAAGTGAAATGGAAAAAGCCAATATGGGCTTGAGGAAGGCCGTAAGTTCTATTCGGTCTGAAAAGCAAGCTCTTGCGGCGAAATTGGAGCAACTTACCGAAATTCTTGCTACTGCAAAACAGCAAAGAGAAGAACAGGTTGAAGAGGAACCTATACCTAAGATACAGGTTGAGGTTACTGAGGATGGAGAAGTATATCTCGATCCAGCAAAGCTTGCTCCGGTTTTAAACAAAGTAGTTCAACCGATAGAGCAACAGACAGTATATACCAGGCAGCAGATAGATGAAATGGGTAAGCAACAGGAAATCCAGAGATCTATCAACAATGTTGTCTCTAAAAAGCCTGAATATTCAGAGGCTTTTCAGGATATATTGACAAGCTATAACACTATGATAGAAACTGCAAAAAATTACATATCGGAACAGGGTGCAGATCCTGGTATTATCAATAATACCGATATGGCTGCACGTGTTTTATATAACACGGACTTTGAAAAGCAGCTAAATGAAAAGAATCTTAGCATCGACGATATGATTTTGCTTGACAAGACAACTGATCCATCATTGTTTTCGATACGTCTTGAGAGGGTGATGGAGAAAATGTCTGCTTCTAAGCAGAAAAAAGTTCCTCAAGATAAGGGCTCTATAAATGTTAATGAGTTGGATAAGATAGCTAATAAGAAAGCAAACCTTGTTGGCAAAAGAGCAACACCATCTCATGACGAAGAAAACCTAAGTCTTGATAATATTGCTAATGGTCTAAGTGTTATGGATCTCGTTAATATGCCTGATCAAAAATTTAATGAGTTACTGAATGTTGCTGAAGAATAATAGAGGAGAAAAGTATTATGGCTTTAACAGCATTTGGAACAAACGATCCGCAGACCGTTAAGAGATGGTCTACGAAGTCTTTTCGCGAAACCTTGAAGAGCACTTTTATTTTCAAGTTTCTCGGAAATTCTAAAAGGTCTATTTTACGCTTAGAGGAAGATTTGCTGAGCACTGCTGGCGACACGGTTAAGTATGATCTGCTGATGCAGGCTAGTGGAGCTGGAGTTGCTGGTGACAATGAAATGCGCCACAACGAAGAACCCTTGGTCTACTATCAGGATTCAGTAGTGGTGGATCAGCTGAGGAATGGACATAGCTTCAGGCGTATGGCTCAGCAGCGGACGGTTCATGATCTGAGGGAAGATGGTTCTGCAAGTCTCTCTGATTGGATGACCGGAAAGCTGGATGAGTATATGTTCCGCTATCTTTGTGGTGATACCACAATTGATCATGGTCAGACGGGCGTTGCTCCGGATAGCGATCATTATATAGTGACTGGTGATGTCACTAAGACTGGAACTATTGCTACGGATGAGGGTAATCTTGGCAGCAATGATCAGATCGACTTGATGGATCTTGATTATGCTAAAGAGTTGGCCCTTACTCTTAGCCCCGAGATTCAGCCGGTTAAGATTGATGGCGGAGAGTATTATGTTTTTTGTGCTCATCCTTATGCCATGACGGATATTCGCACTGCTGCAAATTCGTCCGCTACCATTAGGTGGGATGAGATTCAGCAGTATGCAAATGTGCGTGGATTGCAGAATCCTATATTCAGTGGTTCTGATGGAGTGTACAATAACATTATACTTTATCAGTCTACGCGGATACATAGTCCGGTAGCTAACGTCAGAAGGAATCTGTTCTTAGGTTCAGAGGCTGGCGTTCTTGCTATTGCCAACCCATACGACAAGATTGACCAGAGGAAATTTGGGAAAAATCTTTATATGAGTTGGTATGAAGGAACTGATGATGGTGGAAATGAGAAGTACATCATCGTTGGAATGGTGTTCGGAATTAAGGCATGTGTATTCAATAGCAAGTACAGGGGACATGTTGTTGTCTCTAGTTATGCTGCTTCTCATGCCGGTTAATATCAATAACTAATTAAGATTGATCGTAACGTCTTAATATCATAAACATTAACAAGGGATCGTAACCCTATAGATAAAGGAAATTAAAATGGCTAAAGTATCTTTTGTGGCTTCTAGTGCCACTACATATGACCTTACTTCCGTTTCGGTTAATCCTGATGCTATGGCTGAGGTAACCGCTCGTGAAGGGGGTTTTGTAGCAAGGAATAGGATCAACTTCGGAAACGTAACAGCACCAACTTTGACCGATAAGGTTATGAATGTGCTGAAGCTTTTAAAGGTTCCCAACAGGACTGTGGTAACAGAGGTATATCTTAGTGCTCCAAGAGGAACCGGTGGAGTAACTCATAACACTAATTCGAAAAGTGTAGAGTCTGCTACTGTCGGCCTTGGCTTTATCGCTTATAAGAGCGCATCACATTCTAGCACCTCTACGGATGCTGATGGATTTGCTGCTGCAACTCTTGCAAAAAGCAAGATTCACACCAGTTCAGTTTCTGGCCTTCCTGCTGATCCTGAGACTTCTCCTAGGGGTTCTGTGAGGAGGATAGCTGCTGGTGTTGCCGGCGCTGCTCATGGATGGGCTGATGGCGGAGGAGATCAGCAGATAGGAATGCACTTCCCTTACGGTGGATATATTACTTTCCAGATAACCGGTGGGAAGGGAGCTTCTGGAGTTGCGGCTGCATCTCTGGATGGAGCTTTTTCTGGAGTTTTGGAAGTTTCTGCACGTGGCTTCAAAATCCCAGAATAAGTAAGTAAGTAAACAGGCAATTTCACGCTGCCGGATAGGCGCATGCACCGAAAAGCAAGAACTCCCCGCTTGCTTCCGGCAGCGAATTTTTGGGGAAAACTAAAGCTAGGGGAACAAAAACATGAGCAATATGGTAGTTGAAGTACCATATCCCATTTATAAGAACCGGAATGTTAAACCCGGATCTTATTACTATAAGTGTGTTAAGGAAGATATTATTTCATTAATAGATCCCGTTCTTTCAAAAGCTGGGTATTATTTTTCATATGAAGGAGTATATAAGAGGCTAAGTCATGCAGTAGCAATGCAAACTCCGTGGCATCATGTAAATCATTTGCGAACAAAAAAGTGCGGTATAGACCACAGGGTAAAATTTGATACATTGGGATTTGTGCCTCCAAGATGTCTTGAGTGTTGGAAGGTAGTTGTTTACCCGACAACATTAAGGGAATTATTTCTGTTATTGGAAGTTGAGAAGGGGCTTGGACGTCCTTCAAAATGTGGAATAGATTTAAGATATTACTGTCCGTGCCTTTATGCAGGATTTTTTTACAATAATTCGCTCGAAGAGGGTCGTGAACGATATGAAGAAGTGAGAAAAGCTGTAGACGAGCATATAGGTAAGGAAATCAGGGTTATCCTCAAAAGAGCTTGTACAGAATATGAAATGGTTTTAGGTCCGTCAGTAGCATGGACTATGACAAAAAGACAGCATGAGCTTAATGAGCAAGTAGATAACTTGGTAGACATAACTGCGCCTGGGAATGTAGGACAAACTCCTGAATGCATTGCACAGGTGCATACCCATTGGATTGAATGGGCATGGAAATTTGGAGACCCTACTGTTAAAGACTACCTGGGAGATATGCCTCTCTATCCGTCATGCATGACATATCATGAAGGTGATATCTCGGAAGTTAAAAGAGACATGATGAGAGCAAAGGCAAAGGTAAAGTATAATATTGGGCCGGATGTTGTAGATGCTATCCATGCAACGCTGCAAGGATTTGAAATGACAAAAGGGATAAGCCTTGGCAAGATTGGGGCTACTATTGGTTACGAGAATATAAATCCGTTATATACAGGAGAAGACATTGAAATCACTGGATGAACAGCAAAAGAAATGCCTTGAATGTAGAGAGTGCTGTGAATATGTGGAATTTCCAGTAACCATGTTAAATATGGATGTAATTGAATATTTTCTTTTGCGTGGTGAGCAGATGTATATTAATCCAAATAATGGAGTTTTGATGGTAAGATGTTATCATCCCTGTGTTCACCTTACTGACAAAGGCTGCGATATCTATGAAAATAGACCTATAACATGCCGTGCTTTTATGTGCAATGAAAGGGATAAAAGCGTTAAAGAACATAAAGAAGAATTGTGCAGAAAGTCTATGGAAGATATTCAGAGAGCAATTAATGATTATAGGAAGAAAGGGTAATGGCAACAGTTCAATCTGTTATAGATAATGCAAAATATAAATTAAGATCAGTCAACTCAACACCATATACTGATGATGAACTTTTATCATATCTCAATAATGACGGTATATTTAATCTTGATCTTATACTTGCAGCAAATAAAAGCGATCTGTCTTTAACGAAAGATACAAGCCTTACCCTTTCTAGCGGTAATAGCTCTGTAGCTCTTCCGTCAACATTTCTTGACATTGAGAGTCTATGGATAGATACAACTGAATTAGATAAAAAAGATTTATCTTACATATATGAAGAGTTGCAAGTATCTTCAACGAGCAATCAACCATGGGCTTATGCTTTAGCTGGCGCAAATTTAATGTTTAATTGCTCTGCTGATCAAGATTATTCGTTAACACTCTTTTATTATACAAAGCATGCTGACTTAACTTTAACTGATAGTATGCCATATAGCGATTTATTCAATAACACTTTAACACAACTTATTGTATTAATCGCCAAAACTCGTAATGAAATAAATGCCTTACCTGAAAGCGCTATATATGATAGCTTGAGAGATGCTGTGATGTCTAATATCATATCACGCCGTCATATACCAAGAACAACTGGGAGGCCATATAAATGATAGTCTGGCCTGCCCAAGCACGTGTAAGAGATTCATCTCTCATTACGCAGCAGTCGAAAACTATATTTCTTAACGGTTTTCCGCATGGGCTTAATACTGCTTTGCCTGCTTTTCAGATTGCAACAACTGAAATGGCAAGGTGCGTTAATTGGAAGATAAACAAAGGAGGACTAGAAACTAGGCCAGCAGTAGTACGCTACACAGATACCTCTATTGGTGTCCCTAAATCAATAGCAGATGTTCCAATAGGTTCTACTACATATCAACTGGTTTCTGATGCTGATTATAAATTATATTATATAAATGGCACAACTCCTGTACTTATAGGTACACTTAAGGGCGAAGCAGAAATAATTGCATATAATGGATATGCAGTATTGTTAGACGGAAGTTATATCAAATATCTTGACGATAGCTTAACTATTAAGATAGCATATGATGATGGAACTGGAACATCAGGCTATCAATTTGATAAAAGTTCAGGAGAGAATAGTGGCTCATTTCAGCTCGGCAATGGGGTAAATTCTAAAGTAGCTCAACTTTTTAGAACTCAAAACTGGGATTCGGGATATACTATCCCCCCCACCACTGTGTCAGCATATTTGGCGAAAGAAGGTCGTCCCACTGGAAGTATTAACGTTGTAATTCGTGAAGCAGATGTTGATGACCTTACCGTACTTGGTAATGCTATAGCTACGACAGAATTCATAGCCGATGCATCGGAATTAACAGGGGTTGCAACAAAATATAGTGCAACTTTTACAGAGGATGACATTACAACTGAAATGTCGCCAGAGACAAATTATTACTGTTCTATAGAATTTGATAATCCAGATGGAGATGTAAAAAATCTAACTGCTATTTCTAAGGCTAATCCTGGGGTTGTTGATTGTGTGGACCATGGATATTCAGTAGGTGATGTTGTTGCGTTTTTTGATTTGACTGAGATGACAGAACTTAATGGAACAAGTCAAACAGTATCTGCCGTTATTGACGATGATCATTTTGCTATTAATGATACGTCAGGATATAGCGCTGCGGAAACAACTGGCGGAAATTGCGTTCAGAAAAAAGCATCTGATAATTATGTTTATGTTTATTATAGCACGGTTACTTCCGGTGGCTCTGCATATCATTATGATGGATGGTGGTATACTGACTCTACTAAAGATTGTCTCATGTCGTTACGTCCAGGAAAGCCACCTAAGGCAAGTTTTGGGGCAGTATTAGATGGGAGAATTTTTGTAGCAGGAGATCCTGATAATCCAGGATATGTTTGGTTCGGAAATCTAAGTCAGCTTGATTGGTCAACTCCTGACGGTGGCGGATATGTCGGGGCAAACGATGAAGATTCTAATAATTTTCCTGTAGGTGGACTGGCAGTTCTTTTTAAGAATTTGTATGTTTATGGCAAGGAATCTCAGCCATATTTAAGTCAGCTAGTTGGTTCCTCTCCTTCTGCATATGTAATATCGCAGTTATATCAAAAAGCATGGACACTTCCTAAAACCATTCAGAATACTGTAAACGATCTGTGGGTAGCAAATAGGAATGGGGTTGATACACTCTCAGGTGTTCAGGAATATGGAGATGTAAGAACATTCTCATACTCAGATCCTGTTGAAGATAGAATAGTTGATTATTGGTCCGATAGTGCTATTGCAGGTTATTATCCTAAAGATGGTCAATACTGGCTTTATATGCCAGGACATCATAGGGTTTTAGTGTTTAATACAAAAAATCCAGTGCAAAATATAGCTGGGACTGGGTTAAGATATCCTTGCTCTGAATATGAATTTTGTAAAGGGCTTTATAGTACTAGTACTTATAAGTGGACAAAGTCAGATAACGGAACAAATGAATATTATTGTGAACTAGCTGCTGGTGGAAATCCTTCTATATCTGATCAACCAGATTATATAACTTTAGATAACAAGAAAATAACCGAAGGTATTGTTGGTAGCCTTGAGGATCATCAGTGGGATTATGGGGATAACGATGGTCTTGGATATAATACTGTATATATAAGAGATGAGTCAGGTGATCCTGATACTACAGGAGTAATTATTAGAAATGTATTAGTTCCTACTTGTTTTGGCATTTTAAATAATGAGTTTATGTTTGGTGGTACTGATGGATATATTTATAAGGTAGATGATTCAGAATATAAAGATTTAACAACCGAAAAAATATATTTTGATATCGTTAGTCCATACTTTATGTTTCCTATGTCTTATTCAAATCTTGATAAATACCAGATTAATCTTTTTAGTAAGGGTGGTGCATCGGTAGATATTTCATTTTATAAGGATGAATTTCAAGGTACGGCAGAATATACACTTACAAAAATTTTGGTTCCTGACGATAGGCTTACGATAGATGATATGATTATGGATGTTGAGGATGCTATATTTTTAGTTGACACTACATCCACAAGAAAAGAGAACCTCCTGTGGGAAGATGTAAATATAAACGCACGGAGTATTCAAATAAGGATACACAACATAATATTGGCCGGATATCCACTATATCTTAATGAGCAAATTATTAGATATAGAGGATTGAGTTATTAATGGCAGTGGAGGATACTTATGTCTCAAGACACGGTAATCGGGACAGATTCGGTTTTAAATGCAATTCTTACTAAAATTAATGGTGATATAGCTGAGCTTTTTTCTGCTGTTGCAGCTTTATCGGGCTCTGCCGTGCTTGTATCAGCCAATGATAGTACTCCAGGTTTTCTTAATGGGAAAGCAGTTGCAGGGAATGCAATAGATTTTACCGAAAATAATGATGGAGATAATGAATCTTTAACTATTGCTTTTGCAGATGATAAAGATAAAGAAATAGAGTTTAGAAGATTTGCTTATTCGATAATGTTTTAGTCAATTAGGAGAAAAAGGAAATGGCAACGACAATAACATGGGGGCTTCATGCGAGCTCTAGGCCGGCCAATACAAGTGAAGCTGCACTTTTGTTAGCCGGGGCAAATGAAGAATATAACGGAGTTTTAAGGGTGTGCAATCAGGACACAAAGGCTAGAACCTATTATGTAGCTCATTGTGCAGCGACGGGTGCAGCATCTGGAGATGAATGGATTGCCTATGCTACAGAAATAGATGCTGGAGAATCACCCCATGAGTATTCTTTGCACATTGGAAATAATGAAGAGATTCGGATTAGAGCAAGTGTTGCTGATAAGATCAGTTTTCACTTTTCCGGAGAAAAGAAGGTGGTATCATGAGTGTACCTATAAGTTTAAACGTTGCTTTGAAGAAGCGTCCTGGTGGACAAATAATTAATATGCTTGATTGGGCGATTAGTGGCGGTCCTGCAAAATGGTGTGATGATGTAACTTATTCCGCGGATAAGACGCTTACCCAGACATATATTGTTGCAAATAGTTTTACGATAAATAGCGGTGTGACATTAACCTTGACTCAACTTCGGCCATTAATTGTTATTGCAGATACAATTACTATTAATGGCACAATAACTGCGTCGGAAAAAGGATGTTCTGCTGGGGTAATAGCTGGTCCTTGGGACGGTTACAGGTACACTGGTTTTGATTGGCCTTTTTGGATTTCAGCGAATCAAGCAATATCTCAATCACGAAATTACTGTTTATGTGGTGCTGGCGGCGGATCTGGAAGTACTGGTGTTGGTGGAGGCGCTTATGGTGATGGAGGTGCTACCAAGTCTGCTGGCGCGGATTGTGATTTAACAGATGCTGAATTGAAAGAGCTGCTTTTTTCTCCGCTTTTTAATATCTTTCAGATAGGTTTTGGTGGGGGTGGAGGCGCATATAATGCCGTCGGTGGTGACGGTGGTGGATTAATACTGTTAATAGGTTCTACGATAGTAGTAAGTTCTACAGGAAATATTTTGGCAAACGGAGAAGACGGTAGTAATGTAGCAGGTGCCGCAGGTGGTGGCGGTGGCGGTGGCTTTATAGGTTTGATAGGCGATAGTTTTAATATCCATCCGTCGGCAACCATAACGGCAAACGGAGGAGCCGGGGGAGAAGATACAAGTGGATCAGATGATGGTGGTGATGGAGGTGACGGCGCTTGTATACAGATTGAGGTATAAGGGGTCGAAATAGATTTTAGATAACAAGCCTATAGCAAAGATTAAGCCTGCAATAACATAAAATTAAAAGAAGGATAAAATTATGCCTACACTTCAGGATTATTATAGACAACAAGCAATAAGTCAAGGGCGTATACCTAGAAGTATTGCACAGGGGGCATATGGCTTTGAGACACTTACCCCTGAAGAATTAATGCAGATTCAAGCAAATAAGGCTGGAATTAGGGGGTCAAGGTTTAGCGTTCCAATGGGCCTATTCCCACATTCAGGGTCATCTTCAAAGCAGGGAAGCAGGACTGCAATTGATTGGAGCACACCGCTTGGTCAAACTTTACTTCCGATGATTCAGGCTGGAGCGAAAAATTTGCCGGGACTTGCCGAAAATTTAGGCCAAACTTTGCAGAATCAATATCAGACCCTCATGCGTGAATCTTTACAACCACAAGCATTTCAGGGTATGCTGAATCAGCTTGCAAGCAAAGGTGTGCTAGACAGTTCAGTTGCTAGTAACGCTTTAAGCCGTACTGCATCGGATATTGCTCAAAGAATTGGACAGCAGGGTTATTTATCGGCACTAAAGGGAATTGAAACGAAGATGAACGTTCCAGGGATGCTAGGGAATTTAGCTGAACTTGCTAGGGTTTCAGAAGCACAATCAGTTAGTAGGTCAGAGCAAGCTAACCCATTAGCTCCTTATGAATTGATGGCAAGAATGCTAATGTACTAACGATTTCATAATGGCAAAGCAAAATCGTAAACTAACAGCCGAAGACATAGCTACTTCAGGACGTAATGTTACTGAAGCTTATTCTACAGGTGCAAGCTGGTTAGAGAAACTTCTTTTTAAGCGAGGTTTGCAGCAAGCAGCGGAACTGGGGCTTACGGGGACTGCAGCTACTCAATATGCCAATCAAGCTGCTTCAAATGCTTGGACTCAGGCTGGCGAGACCGTAGGTGAATGGTTGCCTTATGTAGGATTCGGCTATTCAGCTTATAAATTGGCTAAAGATTTTTCTCCCAAAGCTGCTTGGAATACAGCTGCTCTTGGTTTAGCATCATTTGCAAATCCTGTGTTCGCAGCTCCGGCAGCAATTGGTGGAATAGTTAGCTATCTCCGTGGCCAGAAAGCTAAACATGCAAAACATTATGCTTATTGGCATACGCCGAAGTTTGAAATAATCGGACAGGACAAGGATGGATGGACCTACCTGTACGATACTAATTTTCAATTTCATGAGGGCGCAGGACGAGCCTTCAGAGAAAAGAAGGGGCCTTCTCACGATACAGATCAAACAGGATTTATTTTAAGATACAATCCCCAAACTAATGAATTACAGAAGATGGATATGGGGATTTATGGAAGGAAATTAGGTAAAGGGCACCACTATTATACCATGACTCCAGAAGAAGCAAAGGCATGGATTTCTGGAGAAAAGCCAATACTTAAGAGGACATACCAATATAAAATAAAAGCAAATGCAAAATATGATCCTGAGAAAAGATGTATTAGCAGAGGGGGAAGGATAGATAAAAGCGGCCGTTCTGTTTATTGTAGAGATGTGCCTCTTACCATAACTCCTGAAGATAAAGGTTATCCATCTTATTCCGAAAATAAATGGAAAACCATTGATTTGGGTCATAATTTGCAAAATAATGAAAAGCGTGATCCTGTTTATATGGACCCGGCAGCTTTTCAAGCTGAAATATATAATAAGGTTCTTGTACCACAGGGGTATGTTGACAAGCCGAGCGTAGAAAAAGGATGGTCGCCTGCGACAATAGGTGGACAGGAGTACTTGATAAGCAAGGACGGTTATGTAGCCGATCCTGCAACCGGACAATTAAGAGGAACCGTTGAAGAGGGAACAGGTCAAGTTGTAGATTTGTATGGAGTTAAGGGAAGGAGCAGATTACATAAGGATGAAAATTATATAAGAGAAAGTGAAATACATCCTTCATACCTTGGTGCGATTGATAATTGGGATCAAGTAAAACAAAAGTTGCCTCAGTTATCAGGTACCTTAGGGGCAAAGCAAGAGCAGGCCGATAGTACTGTTAAGCCTACCCAGACGAGTCAAGTTGAAAGCTATCTACCGAGCAAGGAAGCTTTCCTGAGGGCAGGGCAAGAGCAAGCTAGCGATGCCATTAAACCTACCGAAGCAAGTATACTATCCTCCCTTGTATCTCAACAGCCCTTGCCTCAGCAGCCTCTACCTGGTGAACAACCTTCCTCGTCGCCGGTGAGCATTTTAGAGGACATGATACAGTCTAATGTATCACCCGTGAATGGTGGCAGCAACATATTAACAGCAGCAATACAACAGTCTCCTTCGATATCAAGTGATAAGCTTGCTATTGATTATAATAAAAATGTTCCTGAAGGGAACATGCTATCTCTACTTTCCCGAGGGGGTGAAAATAAAATGGGCAGCAGCCTTTTGAGTGGCAGTACGACTGAAATAAAAGAACAGTCTCCTGCGAAAAAACAGCAATACCAAAAAATGTTAATGGATGAATTGGCACGTGCTTTATTTCCTGCTCCTGGACAAGCAGGGTTACGGGAATGGATGAAAGAAAACTGGAAGTCGCGTGCAGAAACTAATAAAGAATATATAGAGTCTCTCAAGGATTTATCTGGAAGCTTAGCTAAAGTTTACGCCTCTGCACTAAAGGATTATAGTCAAGTCCAGAGGCCCTTAGCCCAGGCAAAGCCCATAACTGTGAGCTTTGGTGACTTTTCGTTTCCGATGACAACGGGAACTCAAAGACATGCCTTGGAAGGTTTGTACGGAAAACAACAGCAGACAGGGAGAGACGTTTATGGAATGTTGGATGCCCTGGCTAAAGCTAAGGCGCTTTATGGTGAACAATATGGAGTACCTTATGGGCCTGAAATAGAATATCTTAATCAGGTTGTTAAGCCATTAGCAACATGGGGTGAAGAGCTTAGCTATAAGTTGCCTCAAGTATCTCAGAGTGCTGCATATAATCCTTCTTTCTTGCAGAAGGTTGCCGGTATTACCGATACTACAACCGGAATATTGAGAACACTTGATGCCTTGAAAGGCTATAAGCCAGTTGAGGATTTAGCTGGGGGAGCTGTTACGCTTGGTAAAAATATTCTTGGATGGTTAGGCGGTTTAGGACGCTAGAGAAAAAAGGAACTAAGTAAATGCTAGGAACATTAAGTGATCAAAGTGGCAGTAGTGCTGGGGGGGCCTTTTCAAGACTGGCCGAATATATAGAGAGGAAAAATTCTCTTGAAAAAATAAAAGGTATTAGCCAAGATATTGTTGATGCCTACACAAGTGGAGAACTGATTCCAGATGATCCACAGCGAAGTGCAAAGGTTTTGCAGCGAATAGCAGAGAAGAACGAAGCATCTATTCCAGAATTACAGCTTGTGATGGAAAAATTTGCTGGGATTGTAAGAGAATCTAAAAAATTAGGCCCTTCTATTGAGGAGAGAGAGTTTGCTAAAAGCATTATGTCAATGCCGGGCGTTCCCCTGGAAAAGGAAGCCGCAATGCGATATAGTGAATTGACTGGCATGAAGCCAAGGGTTGAGTTGGGTGCAACTGGTCAAGCACTACAAGAAGAAGGTGGCCCAACTGTTAATGCAAGCATTCTTTCAAAACTTTTAAGGGATCAGGGGGTTTCTGACATTGACAAGTGGTATACCAGTGCACCTCCACCTTCGCCCAGAGCTCCTACTACAGAGGTCGGTCTGCTTGCGCAATTGGGGCCAGAAGCTCTAGAAAAATTCTATGAGATAAAGGGGAAGACTGCTCCATCAGGTCGACCACATTATGTAAAATTTAACAATAGGCTTTTAGCGATTTATCCTGATGGCACAAAAAAGGTTGTCGAAGAAGGAAGCCTTGAACAAAGAGCAATTCTCAACGCAATGCGTGACCCTGCGTGGGAACTTGCTGTTGGAGATGAATTAAAACAGGCTGACATAATTGAAAGGCATAAAAGACTTTTGACTGGAAGCAGTGGTATGGGAAAATATGGAACTGCCAACGATGTGAAAAATGCCTATATGAGCGGAAAAATATCAAAGGAAGCTGCCCTAAAAATACTTAGGGAAAAATTTGGGATGGAATAATATAGTGAAAGCTATTGATTTCTTAGAGCAACCTGTTGCAGAAGATTTTCTTGAAAAGGGAAAAATAAGCGCACTAGAGTTTTTGGGAGTGGAAGAGGAAGCTCCGAATGAAAGTGCGCAAGCTTTGCCAACAAGGCATCTCACAAAGCCCCCTAAGCAGCTTAGCCGAGATTTAATGGCACAGACTATAGGGCAACCTGCAGAATCCGTCAGGCTAAAAGAGGCCGAAGAGGTGGTTCAGCCTGTTTCTGGTGAAGCTGAGCCACTTGCATTAGAACATCCTGACCTTCAAGCTCCAGATAGAACTATAGCAGATATACCTAAAGCTATTGGCGAGTTTGGTGATGCCATATTATCTGGCGCGACATTGGGTTTGTCAAAAAGGGCAGAACAGGCAGGAAAGTTTTTAGCGAAGAAATTGTTTGGGGATAAATATGTTGAACTCCCCGAAGAGAAAAAAGTATTACCCTCTTATATGGAGACAGCTGGAGAGCTTGTTGGGGCTGCAGCGCCGATTGGTGCAGCTGGAAAAGTTATAGCATCTCCTATTATAAAGATTGTTTCAAAGAGTAAATACTTTGAACCATTTGCCAAGATGATTGGATGGGGAACTGCAGGAGGAGCTTATTCAACCGCAGAGCAAATGATAAACGAAGGTGAGCTGCCTACCCCAAAAGAAATAGCAAAGCATGGTGCAACATGGGCTGCCTTTGAAGGAGCAATAAATTCATTAGGATGGGGTGGACGCTTAGCTTTAGGTATAAACAAGCTTTCTAAATTGTGGGGTATTCCGCGCAAAGAAGTTCTAAAAACCGTAATAGAGGAAGCTAAAGCGAGGAATATGCCAATTGCTAAATATGCTTATACAAAAGCAGGTGTTCAGAAAGCACTTAGCAAAGCTGAAACTGAATCTGCTAAAGAGTTTGTTAAAAATATAGAAAGTTCTGCAAAGAAATTTGAAAAGCGAGGTACATATCAAGATCTAGTTAATCAACTTAAAGATAAAGAAGCTTCAAGTAGAATTAAGTCTTTTAAAGAATATGTAAAAACAGGGAAAATATCGGGAAAGAAAGAAGTAAAACCCTCTAAAGTTGTAACCAAACAACCTGAGGCAGAGCGTATATTAGAAAAACCTGGATTTCTTCGAACTGCTGAAGAGAAACTGGCTATTCAAAAAGCAAAAGCAGAGCCCGCAGCGAAGGGGAGAACCGGAATCGACACCAAGGTCCTTAGTGTGAAGGTAAAAGAAAAATCATTGCCTTCTCGCCAAGAACCTTCTGGCCCTGAATTGGCAACCAAGCTAAAAACTCCTACATCTGCAGATCTTGTTGCTGAGCATAAAGCTATTTTAACAACCAAGGAGGGACCCTATAAGAGTCTTGGGAGTGCTAGGCTTGCTTTAAAAACAAAACGATTAAAAGATATAGGTGTAACCCCAAAAACCCATGAAGTGATTCAGATTGAAGGTGGTTTTGGTATAGCCCCTAAGGGGCTTAAAACTAAAGAAATGAAGTTGAAGGAGGCTTCTCAAAAAATAAGGGGCGAAACCCCTACAATGCTCAAGGAGTCTGACAAAATTGATCAGACGATGACCCTGGGGACTTTGGTTGATATAGCTGCCAAAGATCCTGCCAGGGCATTAGAGTATGCAAAAGAAGCCACTGTAAGTAAGGTAAAACTTATAGAAGGCCTAAGAAATAAAGGCCTAAAGGCTATGGGCAAAGCCAAATCCAAGGAAGAGCGAGTTAGGATTGCGAAAAATCTGGAGGAAACTTTAAAAGGGATTGAAGGTAAAGCTAAGCCTAAAATCGAACCAGAAATTTTAAAGAAAAAAGAACCCTGGAAAACTTTGGATTTAGCAGATATTTCTAATCTTCCTATGCGTCACATAACGGCAAAAAAACAAGCGAATGGTAAATTTAAGTTATTTTATGCCGGTACAAACAACGAAATTTTTAAAGGAAAAGAATTTGAATCTGCTCCAGAAGCGAAAACGTTTTTTAAGGCCCAACAAGTAAAAGCACAAGAAGCTTCCAGGGCGGGAGAAAAAGAATTAGCATTCAAAGAGCCTGAGATTAAGCAACCATCAATAGAACAAACAAAACCATCGGAGAAAACTGAGAAACCTATTGATACTTTTTTGTCTTCTAAGAAAAAAGCAGGCGTTAACTATGAAATGAAAGTAAAAGTTGCAGAAACCGGAGAGGTTGTTACTGTTACGAAAGATGCTGCTGAAGTCCTACGAGAAACAAAAAAAGAACTTGGTAAATACGAAAAGCTTTTAGCGTGCTTATCATCATGAAAACTATATCTCAAAAAGATCTAAAGAAATTACTTAAAGAGCAGGGTTGGGAATTAACGCCTGATAGCAGAGAAACTATTTATAAACAAAATATGGCCTCCTTGCTATCTAAGCAAGTTGAAGTTATTACTGATCTTGTAAAAAGTGTAAATAATGTAAAAGAAGCCTTACGGACAAAAACGGAGAAAGACTATACCCTTATTATTAATAGGCTTATAAGGTCGATTGAAGAGATAAAAATAGAAGCCCCCCCTGTGGTTGTGGAACAAAAAGATTATAAATTTACTGTGAAAAGAGATCAGGATGGCCTTATAACAGAAATTGAAGCTACTAAAATGTAAATATACTCCCATTGAGGGCTTAAGCACCAACCAAGGAGATTTTATGATTTACGAAAGGACGGAAGATCCAAATATAATTAAAGAAATAAAAACTATCGAGAGTGAAATACATCTTGATAAACTAGAAGCAGCTATAAGGAAATTGCAAGAACAAATCAGGAGCATTCCAAGGCCTAAAGAAGAGCCAGACCAGGAAACATTAGATTATTGGAATGAAATGACGCTACCTTCTTTGGAACTAGAAAATGAGCTCAGAGAAAAAGAAGAGCTGCTGGAACAATTAAGGGGGTTATAATATGGCAATTGCCTATTCTCTGTCAGATAATGCAATTACCGTAACAGGTTATTCAGAAGCAACCCCTTGCACTTTCGAAGATGTTTATCAAGCAGATAAAGCGGGAACTCTTACATTAATTGATAGAAATGGAATAAATAGCACAGATGCTAATCCGGTAAATAATACTTATAATCTTCGTCCTGCCGATGAAAAACTTTTAGGTGGAGCAAAGCACGATCTATATATAGTTGCAGAAAATTGGAATGCCACTTCTGCTACTGTGAGATTAATTGGGACAAACGAAAACGACGATAGTTTAACAGAGGACATAAATATTACGGGAAATGGAACTTATTATGCTTCAAACTTATTTAAAACTTTAACCCAAACACAGGTTATAGCATTTACAGGAGTGAGTTTTGACTATTCTCTTATTCAAGGGCAGTGGGGGGTCGTGTGGAAGCAAAAAAACAAGGAATTTTATCTTAGTTGCAGATTATGGATAGGAGACGGTTCAACTTCTACTTATTTCAAAACAATGCAAGAAGTTATTGAGTGGGAGTATAGTATTATCCCATTCTGGATGAAGGAAAATGCAACTTTTACAGTTGGGGAAAAGATAACACAACGAAATATAGATAGGGGGAGAAAAGGTTCAACATTTATTTTTAATAAAGACTCAAGTAATTTGTATGATTTTCGAACTGAACCAGGAAGTACTCTCCGTCTTTATGATTTTCATGCTACCAATATAGGAACAGCTGGACAAGTTGTGACTTGGTTTAGAGGATATGTTGAGGCAATAGATTGTTCATTTTCAAATCTATATGCAGTTAGAAGTCTTGGGGATAGTTCTATTTGGAGACATATTACTAGTTCAGGATGTAAGGAAGGTTTTGGTTTTTGGGTTTCTGCAACAATTGAAGATATAGTTGCATTTGGAAACATTTCTAAAAGTTTATATCTTGAAGGGAATGGACACGAAATTTGGAATCCTTCTTTTTTAGATTCACTACAAGTTCGTGATTCTGGTGGAGCTGCTCCTGTAAGTTATATAAATGCCGATCCTGAGATTACTACTTGGAAGAATAATGCTGGAATTCATTCATACTTGAAATATACTTTTGACTTAAAAGTTATAGATAAAGATGAAAATCCTATCAAAAATACTTCTGTAAAAATTTGGGATAAAAATAATAATTTAGTTACTGATGTGCTAACACAAGATAATGGAGAGATAGCGCAGCAAAAAATTATGTATAAAGACATATGGTATACAACGGGAAACTATGTTGATTATAATCCTTTTACTGTTCGAATTTCCCACCAGGGTTATTCTCCGAGGGAATTTGAATTTACTTTGAATAAAAAGATAGATTGGACAATAAGTCTCAAAAGAATTAGTATGAATGTAGATAATGAGGTAATCGTATGAGATACCTAATATCAGAAAACCCATACTTAATATGCAGATTTTCCACAGGAGATGCGGCGACTATAGATATTTATAACCTATCAGATGATTCAAAAATAGTAGATGGAGCAAGTATGTCTGAGATAGGTTCTACGGGATATTTTAAATATCATTTTAATCCAAGTCCCACAACATTGACTGAGTATTTATACATAGCTGACAATGGAACAGAGGAACATGCTGGTAAGGTTATTTTGGGTGGCTATCCCGACAGTATTTTAGAGGACACAAATGAGCTTCAGGCAAATCAGGGAAACTGGGTAACAGCAACTGGGTTTAGCACACATAGTGCAGCAGATGTTAGGGCTGAAATGGATAATAATTCGACTAAATTGTCAGCTATTGAAGCTGATACTCAGGATATTCAATCTCGAATACCAGCAGCCTTATCTCCAGATGGAAATATAAGGGCTGATGCTTTGGCAATTTCAGGCTCTACTGATGCAGCCGATAAGTTAGAAGCAAGTGCGAAGACAATAGTTCTGGGAACAGCTGTTGCTGGAACCTTATCAAATACACAAATGACCACTAATTTGACAGAAACTACAAATAACCATTACAATGGTCGTATTATAATTTGGACGAGTGGTGTACTTAAGGATCAGGCCACCGATGTAACTAGTTATGACGGAACAACAAAAAAGTTGACCTATACAGCGACAACCGAAGTTCCTTCGGAGGGCGACACTTTTGTGTTAGTATAATAATGAATGGCAATCCATACTCAATTATCAGTTATTGCTACACCTGGTAGGCGACATGTCTTTACGGCGAAAAAAATTACGAAATCGCCTGCTGGGACAGAAGGAGGCCGTGCTACTAGATGGCTTAGAAGAATTGAATGGGAGCGCAAAAAAAGACTTAAGGAGAGGATACTCAGAGAGGATCAAGAAATCGTGGAAATTATCATGGCTATAGTTTTATCCGGGGAGCTAAAATAATGGCATCTTTAGAACACTGTCTTGAATTGTACAAGGGCTTATTTACACCTGAAGAAATGAAAGCACTTCATGTGGAATCCCGCGTCTTAGCGATAAAGCAAAAAATACCTTTCAGGCAGGCAATGGCCCGAATTGTAGAAACTCGCAAAAATGAAGCACAAGCAGAGTACAACAAGGTAGAGAAAGTTATTGAAAAGCATCTTGGTATAACTGAAAAGCCTTCCCCTAAAATGGAAGCAATTGAACCTTCAAGCAGAAAAGAAGAAATTGCGCCAAAACCTACCCCCATTAAAGAACCTGAGATTAAAAAGGAGCCGTCGCCAAAACTTATTGTTGAAGAATCTAGGGTTAAGGAGGAATTAGTATCAAAGCCTATTTCTAGGAAGCCTGAGATTAAAGAACAGCCGGCACCAAAACTTATCACCCCAAAATCTGTAATTAAAGAGAAGTCAACACCAAAACCTGTCCCTACCAAAGAACCTGAGATTAAGGAGGTAATAAAGAAATCAAAAAGCACCACCTTAGGTTTTGGTCCCACAGGTGAAATACAGAGATTATATGAAACGCTGGTCGGTAAAAGGAAGAGTAGAGAAAAGCTAAGGCTTGGCAAATATGCAAGGTCTATTAATGTAAAGAAAAAGCCTCAATCAATGGAGGAATTTACGAAAGAACTTGCCGCAATAACACCAGAAAAGAAAACGCAAACCTGGGCTCAAACAGAACAGAAATCAAAAAAGATATTAGAAGATTTAAACAAAAGAGGACAGCTAATAAAAGAAGCAAAGAAAGGCAAAGCATTAAATGCAGAAGAATTAGATGCTCTAAATAAAATGTATGTAGGTGGGCATGAAAAACTAAAAGAGCTCATAAAAGATCTGCCACCCTTAGAAAAAATGTCTAAGGCTGAGAGGGAACATTTTAAAGAGCAAACAAATCAATTTAAGGAGAATTTATTTAAAATTACTTCTGATGCCAATTCTGAAGCAGGTAGAGCTTTAAACATTCTCAAGAAAAGCGTTGCTATTCGCAGGACAGATGACGCAATAAGGAAGATTATATCTGAAAAGGGAGGCTTAAATAGCAGACAAAAAGAACTATTTAAAAAGCTGAATACTGAAGATCCTGTTGCTGTTAAACGATTCCTCGATACGATAGAAGATCCCAAACTTAAAGATTATTTCTATGAGTATTGGTATAATTCTATTCTATCGGGAATCCCAACCCACATTGTAAATGTTGCCAGCAACACACTGTGGGCGGCTTTTCAGTTAGGTGCTCATAGACCATTTAGGGCTTTGATTGATATCCCGATATCGAAACTAACAGGACAGCAAAGGAAATACTATATAAACGAGACAATCCCTGCGCTTTTAGGTTATAAAAAAGCTTTTAGGAAAGGCATGGAAGGCGCACGGGAAATGCTAAAAAAGGGGAACATCTCTGAGTTTGAAACTAAGTGGGAAAGAGAATTTGGCTCATCTGTAGCTGGTGCCTTTGAAAGATCTCCACATAAGGGGTTGAGAAAGCTTGCTCCATACATATCAGCTCCCACGAAAGCGCTAAGAGCTATGGATGTGTGGGCTAATACAATGGCCTATGATGCCGAGATAGCAGCCCTAGCAAGAAGAATGGCAAACCAAAAGGGGCTAAAGGGTGAAGCAAGAGAGACTTTCGAAAGAAATCTTATCTTAAAACCCACAAAAGAAATGCGTGAAGAGGCAACCAAATTTGCCAAGCATCTTACATTTACGGATGACCCGGGCAAATTTACAGAATGGATAATTCAGGGCAGGAGTAAAATTCCCTTTACAAGGCTTATAATCCCCTTTGTTAATACGGTAGCAAATCTTACCAAACGTGGCATTGAAATGACCCCTGTGGTTGGATTGTCACTTGCAAAAGGAAAGAGTCCTGCCGAGGTAATAGCGAAGCAAATTGAAGGGGCAATATTAGGGCTTTATATTTTACATAAGTGCGACAAGGGTGAAATTCTTGGACCTGCGCCAGATAATAAAACTGAAAGAGAAGCCTTCTATAGGCAGGGAAAAAAGCCTTGGTCGATTAAAATTGGAGACAAGTGGTATTCATATAGACGCATTGAACCGTTCAATACTGCAATAGCTTCTGCTGCAATAGCTTATAATGCCCTAAAAGAAGCAAAAGATGAAACTACTTGGACTGAAATTTTTGGGAATATGACAGAAGGTTTACTCGAAAATCTTGTTGATTCAAGCTATATGCAAGGGGTAACAAATATTCTTGATCGTTATGGCGGAAGAAAAGGAATGATCCAAAGAACTCTTGCGAGCTTTGTACCTTTTTCAGGTTTTTGGCGCTCTATAAATAGAGCTTATGATGTAGCAACTGAAGGAAAGACGTTAGTAAGAGATACTAAAAGTTTATTAGGGGCATTTAGCCAGGTAATTCCAGGACTAACTGGTGAAGTTCCCACAAAGCTTACTGTGTGGGGAGAAGAAATTCCCATTGAAGGAGGCATTTTCAGACAATGGCTTCCATATAAATGGTCAAAAGAAAAAGACGATCCCACAGAAAAAATGCTTGAGAAGCTCGGACTTTACCCTGGATTACCCTCAAGGCATGTAACAATAAATAAGAAAAAGGTAGAACTGCCGGATGATATTTATAGGGATTACTGTATATCCTATGGACATAAAGCTAAAGAAAGGCTAGACAAGCTTGCAGAGCAATCATATTTTAAGAATTTACCAGCAACTTGCACGGATGATAATGCTAAATGTCAATTGAAAAAAGCATATCTAAATCGTATTTTAACTAGGATAAGAAATAGAGAATTGATGCGAGCAAAGCTTGAATATATAAAGAAGAAGAAAGGTCTTAAGCCATAAAGGGATATAACCATCATGTATGGTAAAAGAATAAGAGTATGAAAAAATATATTAAGCAAGCTATTGACTTTATATCAGATGGTTGTACATATTCACCAGACTTTGACTTTTACCATTGCTGTGAGGAGCATGATCGGCATTACCACACAGGAGATATTTCAAGAAAGATTGCAGACAAAAAGCTTAGAGAATGTATAAGGAAAAAAGGCCATATCATACTCCCGTGGATATATTGGGCCGCAGTTAGGGCTTTTGGTAGACGAAGATATAATTATAAAGAGGCTTGCTAGAAAAATGAAAAAGCTATTTTTACTTACAGTGTGGTTATTTTTCTTGATAAATAATATTGCTATTGCTACAGGCTTAGACGTGCAACCTATCCCTGATGCCGCACCCATTATCCATCCACCAGAAAGTGAACCTCGCTCTATTCACTGGAATGAAAATCTGGATACTTATGTCCAAATGGGCAAGTTGGATATTCCTATCCATGAAGATGTAAAGCGCTGCATTCTGGCAGACAATGGTACCGTAGTCTACTATCTTGATGGTTATAACAGGGAAGGCGTAGATCCATCAACTTCAGGGACCTGTAATGCAACGGCTACAAAAAAGTTAACTGATACAGGTGTTTTTACAGGACTTGCATCAGACTATGTGGGGCACTATGCCCATAACAAAACTGATGACACTTATAGTCTAATAACGGCTAAGGACGATAATGATACTCTCAGTCTTCAGGATGATATTTTTATGCCTGGTGATGAATTCGAAATATGCACTGGTGTCTTCAATGGAGATGACGGTCAAGTTATGGTAGAAATTCCGGCTTTTTATTACAAATATCAATACTGGAATGGTTGGCACAGCTATTCTATAAGTTATGACCCTTTGCCTGGATATAATCTTCATCCTGCTTTCCATAAAAATGGTGTTGATGTAGACGCCAGGTACATGGGAGCTTATGAAGGAGTCCTATATGATACCTCAGAAGGTAAGTATGTCAATGGTTTATACTTGCCCTTTAGAGCTCCATACAGAATATCTTTTAATGGCACAGCTGAAACTATTACCAGTGACACCTTGACACATCCATTTACCAATCTCGAGGCAGGAGTTGACACAATAGTCATTTCAGAAACACAGCGTAATAATCTCACTTGTGGAATTATCAACGTAACAGATACCACTATAACCGTTGATTGTGATTTACAGGATGAACTCCATGCACTTTGCACAATTCAAACCCGGAGAGATTGGAAACACGATATTCTCAGCAGTGTGGCCGGAAAAGCTCCTATAACCAATGGAACGAGGGCACAATTTAGAACAATAGCAGCTAATAGGGGAGCTGGCTGGAGACAAATGGATTTTGATCTTATGAGTGCAGTTCAGCTTCTCTATCTAATTGAGTATGATTCATTTAATAGTCAAGCTAAGATAGGCGCAGGATTGACAGATTGGAATTCTTCTTGGGGAGATTGGAACAACTACAATCCTATCGAAAAAACTGGAGTAAGCAATATTACGAAAAATGCAACTGGAAGCGTTTCGAACGGCAATGGAGTTAAAGGTTCTTTCATGTCTTACAGATGGATCGAGAATTTTTATGGACATCTCTTGAAGTGGGTTGATGGCGTTAATTTCGATAACCGCATTCCTTGTGTCTGTAATGATGATGCTATTTTTCTTGATGATTACAGGGGGTATTGCTATACTTCTTTAGGCGTAACGTTACCCAATAATTATGGATGGCAAAGAACTTTAAAACAAACAGGCAGAGG
>Ga0190334_1000060_pt1 | contig 51204 bp, 61 predicted proteins | sample 48720478_MG_FD_161270 | JGI IMG/M metagenome (GOLD analysis project Ga0190334, IMG submission 161270) | Hydrothermal vent sediment bacterial communities from Southern Trench, Guaymas Basin, Mexico - 4872-04-7-8_MG | ecosystem: Environmental > Aquatic > Marine > Hydrothermal vents > Sediment ... | reverse complement strand
GTTAAATTAAAACTCAAAATTAAAGACAAGATTCAAAAAAAAAGCGTTCCTTTAAAGATTATTAAGCCAGTTATTAATATCAGTTCTGATGAGGAAAAACAAGAATTTGTTAAGAAAAAGTTCTTTGTTGAGAAGAGCAAGGAAAACCTTATCTTCAATTCTCAGATTAATCCTATCAAGGAGTATGATAAAATTATTAATATTAATTTCAGTAATGGAGAATATGTTAAGTATGGAGAGAATAGCACAACAATTAAATTACAAGATGCTAATACCGAGAATTTGGATGACACTTATATAAGGTATAACGACCCAGATAATGCATATGGCGCTGATAGTAACTTAGTGGCTCATAACCATCCATTTGACACACATTATATAATGATAAAATTTGCTAATCAAACTCCTTCAACTGCAAATATAATTGATGCTTCTCTAAATTTATATTTGGATGTAAACAATCTGGATTCTTCAACAGAAGGATTTAATCTTAGTTTTTATTTGGTGAGTGGATTCACAATTAATGGGGCGGATTGGCGTGAGGATAATGTTACTTGGAATACTCAACCTAATTCGGGACAGAGAAGTAATGAGTCAGAAAATCAGTATAAATATTTTGGTGGAGATGGGGAACCTGTTGATGTTTGGCAGTCTTGGAATGTTACAGAGGCAATGATTGAAGCACATACAAATGATTATACTAATATAACATTTATGGGGATAACACATAACAGGTTTGGTTCACCATTAGCTACTGACACGATATTTTTTGATTCTAAAGAATGGGCTGCAGAGGCATTAAGACCTTATCTTAATATTACTTATTCAGAAGCACCACCAAATACACCCCCAACAACACCGACAAGCCTGAGATGTAATAATAGCGATAATTGTAACATAACCTGGACTAACACGAGCTTAACACTCAATTGTAGCGGAAGCACAGATTCCGACGGAGACACAATAACTTATGTGCTTGAAGCGAGCAATACCACGGCGTCACAAAGCAAAGGCTGGTGGAACTCATCTTTCACAAGAAGAAGAACCATAAATGTAACAAGCATAGGAACATTAACCGACTTCCCCGTCCTGATAAACGTATCAAAAGATAATGATATGCAATCCGACTATGATGACATACGATTCGTTAACGGCAGTTGCGGAACTTCAAACACGACCCTGAGTTACGAGATTGACACCAAAACAGCTAATTACGCTCTGTTCTGGGTTAAGATTAGCCTGAACACAGGAACAAACAGCTTGTGCGTGTATTATGGTAATTCTTCAGTATCAACAACACAGAATCCGAGCGATGTGTGGAGCAACGGGTATGTCGGGGTATGGCATCTGAACGAGCAACCGAATGGGACAGCACCCCAAATAATAGACAGCACATCTTTTAACAATGACGGAACATCTTACGGGACTATGACAGCTTCAGACAGTGTTTCTGGAATAATAGGTAACGCACTCGACTTTGACGGGATAAACGACCACATAAATCTCGGTAATAACCCCGTACTTAACATGACCACCAATGATTGGACTATAGAGACTTGGCATAAGATAGCAACGGGAATATCGCAGGAAGTATTGTATGCTGATGGCGGTGATAACGCTGGCGGTCATAGGATGACAACAGAAGTCGGAGAGAAGACAGGCGACAGGTTTACTCTCACAACAGATGATGATTCCACCAAGATTCAGACTGAAGGAGATGATGACGTGGCTGATAATAATTGGCATTATGGTGTTGCTATGAGGAGCGGAGGAACAAACTTTTATACTTATGTTGATGGCGTGCTTGACGGCAGCAATACCTGCTCTGCGAATTATGATTTGAAAGGCACATCACAAACAGATGCTCGCATAGGAGCAATCTGGGACGCTTCAGCAGGGAGTTGTTGTTTAAAATATTTCTCAGGCACAATTGACGAAGTGAGAATAAGCAACATTAGTAGGAGCGCTGATTGGATTAACCAGACATATCAGCTCGTAGTTAACCAAGCGAGTTTCGTGAATTTTGGTTCAGAGGAGAACCTTTCTTCGCAAAGCAAGAATTGGAACGTGATAGGAAACCACACCGACGGGAACACGTTCGGCTGGAACGTGACTTCTTGGAACGGAACTAATAATATTGATTTGCGTTGCAGAGCCATAGACCTTTCCGGTAGCAACACTTATAGTGCTTATTATACCAAGAACTCAAAGCTAAACATCAGCATAAGCGCCGCTCCACCGCCTAATACCTGCTCTTGTCCGAGCCCACCGAGTAATTGGAGGATTAATATGCCTGACCACTGCAACATAACAAGCAACTGTAACATTAACGGTTACAACCTAAGTTTTGAGAACGGGACAAGCACTGATTTAGTTAATATTAGTGCAACAATTGTTTGTGACAATCTTAATCATAACACGACAGGAGTGGTTCACATAGATAGTAATGGTTACATATATATAAACAAAACATAGGATAAACTAAAGAAATTTTTTCTTCCTGTTAGGAAGGATGTCTTGTGAAGAAAGGATTTCTAGATAAAACAAGATGTCGGTTTATAGTGCCTTATACGGAACAGGAAGATATGGCGAATCATATTATGGACGGATTCTTTCAGAATTTACTTTAGACGCTCATCTTTTAAAAGAATCAACAACTTCTTTCACACTAGACGCTTTATTAATAGAGAAAAGCAAGACAACTTCTTTCACACTAGACGCGTTTATTAGTGTGGCGAAAACGGTTCAGTTCTCTCTAGACGCCTTGCTAATGAGCGCTAAAACAAGTACTTTTGATATTGATGCAAGATTAATTAAAAGATATGAAGAAACATTCGTTCTTGACTCATTATTATCTGCAAGTTTAACTGTTACTACCACATTAGACGCCGTGCTTTTAACCACTCAAACCAAAACATTCACTATTGACGCGATTATAAAAACAGTTTTTGAGGAGTCATTCACAATTGACGCATTATTAAGTGTTCCTGGTTTAACAACAGAGTTCACACTTGATTCTCGTTTAGTAAACAGATATGAAAAGCAGTTCACAATTGATGCAAGACTTATAAAAAGAAAAACAAAAACATTTACGTTAGACGCATTGTTGTCGAAAGAATTAACAACAGAGTTCACTCTCAACGCTATTATTGGTGGTATGTTATACCTGCCTTTCACTTTAGACGCTGTCCTTGTTAAAAAGGGATTAACAAAACTTTTCACATTAGACGCTCTTCTTTCATCAGTTGTTACAACCGAATTCATTATAGATGCCAGATTAGTAGATAGATTTACTAAAACCTTCACTTTAGACACCATACTTATCAAGAAAGAACAAATAAAAACTTTCACTTTAGACGCTATCATAGAAAAATATGTTGAGGGCGGTTTCACATTAGACGCACTCCTATTATCAACCAAGATAACTCCATTTGATTTAGACGCTGTCTTATTAAGGACACACACAACTGAGTTCACTATCGATTCAATATTAATACATAGATACGTTAAAGGCTTCAGTGTAGACGCTATACTTCTAAAAACCTCTGAAACAACTTTTACACTAGACGCACATATTGGCAATGTAGTTACTAAAGAATTCACTCTAGACGCCATTCTCAAGAAAGAGGGTGTACAAAAAACTTTCTCCCTAGATTCCCTTATTAAAGTAACCAGCACTAAAGAATTCGGTTTAGATGCTAGATTAATTAACAGACATTCTAAAACCTTCTCTGCCAGCGCCTTATTAGTCACTACTCTTACTAAGACATTCACTCTAGACGCAATTATTGAAGAAGTCGTTGCTAAAGGATTAACAATAGACGCGTTATTGTTAAAAACATATGAGAAAGCCTTCACACTAGACACCTTATTAATGGAGAAAAACAAAACAAGTTCTTTTACACTGGATTCTTTATTAATGAGCACCTTTACTAAAGACTTCACTTTAGACTCTTTATTGTTACACACACAAACAAGTGTTTTCACACTTGACTCTTTACTTAGAGAAACTAGTATATCGCAATTCACTTTAGACGCTTATCTTATACGTGTTGGTTTAGCAACATTCTCTCTTGACGCTCTTTTAGCAACTGTTGCTACGTCTGCTTTTACCATTGATGCCTTCTTAAAAACAACTGCTACAACACAATTCACTATTGATGCGTGGATAGGAACATATGGAGAAGACATTATTACTGAGGTGCCAGAGATAATAGATGTTTCTTATGTTTATAACAAACCATATTTAAAGAAGGTAAGTCGTTCCGTAGCCGAGCCAACTATAGAAGATGTTAAGGATATTCCTAGTGGAACAACAACATCTTCAACAACAACAGAGTTAGTCCCGACAGGAGATGGAACACCGCTTGAGTGGGGTTATAACGGATCAATTACAGGGTATCATTATGATAAGGTGGATGAAGACCATAATTCACCAGATACATGGGATTGTGTGTTAGCACTAAATGATAATGAGGAAGAAACATTTACATTTGATACGATAGACGGGGCAACAAACATTACTTCTATAAAAGTGTATCTCTACGGAACAAGCTTCATACTGCCGGGAGGATATGTAGATGTAAAGATAAAAATGGGGGGTGTTTGGGGAGATTATGTAACATTACCAGCCTTCCCATCATGGAGCACTCATGAATGGAGAAGTCACGAATTTACAGGAACATGGACAAAGAGTGATTTGGATGGCTTGGAGTTAAGATTAAAGGCACATATACCTACAACACACGCTAATCCAAGAATAGCGGCTATTTATGTAGAAGTTACTTATGATAAAGAAGTGACAAGCGGTGCAGATGTAGGCGAACCAACTATAACAGATGTTAAACCAGGAGAAACACCGATTATACGAGAAACCAAACATTCTGTAGAGAAACCAATGATAAAACGTAATTACAAACACAGACCTTACCCGCGGGACCCATACTAAACCGAAAATTATTTATATTAGAAGTTTCATAATGCTATGTATAAACGAAAAATTTAAAAAGGATGCTCTTTTGAGGTGATTGCGACGGCGCAGAAAATTACGTGGAAGGCACCAACAGACCCCGATATTATTTACACAGAAGTTTCTAGGTCTGAAACACTTTATGGTACTTATACTGTTCTTGGAACAGTGGCGGCGGATACTACTAGTTATACTGACCTAACCGGCGCCAGAACACATTGGTATAGAGTAAGATTCTATGATGGAACACACGATGTTTGGTCTGAATATTCAGACCCAACCACAGCAGAAGAACTTCTCAGGCTCTGCACCGTTGATGAGGTTAAAAGAACCATTAATACTATTGGAAGATGGACTGACGACCAAATATTTGATGCTATTACAGACGTTGATAACCTCATATTCATAGAGTGTGGAACACCAGTTCAGTCTGCGGTGAGCGCGATTGGTAAAATAGACGACACTCTTCAAGACAAATACTATGTTGGCGAAGAAAATATTTATAGGGTTGACAGAGTTTTTTATGGTACAACAACCAAAGTAGAGTTGTATTTAGATGATGGTTACAAAGCCAATAATACTTATGGCATGATTAAAATATTGCCGGTGGCTTCTAGCGGCGTTACTTTGGATACCACTTGTGAAGTAGAAATACAGTATGTGCCCAAGATTTATAATCAGTTATCTCTTTACAGAACATGTAAACGCCTTTTAGAGCAACTAGACTTTACTTCTGGAGGAACCACTAGTAAAGAGTTAGAGACTATTAATAAGAAGTTGGAAGATGTTGAACGTTTGCTTGCTCATAGAATTGGTGTTCAAATCAGTTCTGATTTAAAGAATTATGACCCAATTTATGGTGTGAACAGAAAAAGAGTTATTCAGAATCATCATAGAAATAATTATATTGGTAGCACAGGGTGGGACTAAAAATGAAGTTTAAAAATCCTAATAAAACGCCTAAAAAAGGCACGAAGTTACAGAAGAATCTTGGTGTAACAGACGAAGAGATTAAGCGAACCGTTGCGGTACCGTTCATAATTGATGTTGATAAACGTACCAAGCTTGGTGAAGAACCAAAATTCACCGAATGAACCAAAATATTTATATATAAGAAGTTACATAACTGTATATTAGGTGAGAGTTTTCGCTATTCGGCAGTCCAAGAGGGGCTGTCTCTAAAGGGCTTTAAGCCGCCAAGAGGGAGGATTTAGAGTACAATATTATCCCCATGTTTTATGGGAACCAGATATTAAAAAGATGTTGGAAGGTGCTTAAAAATCGATAGTATAACCGCTATGAATATCGTGAGGGATAATCTTAGGACTAACCTAACGGACCCGTATGTAACGGCTGGTGGTTCTGCAAGAACATGGATTTATACTGATGAACCGCTTGCAAGTGCGCAATATCCGCGTATTCAAATTAAGAAAGTTGATAATCCTACCACACCAATAGATATAGGACCGAATTACATGGAGCACGAACAATTATTCTTAAACATATGGTTTTATAATAAAGCCGGCTTCAAAATCACTGTTAATAGTGTTGAATATAAGAACGAACAATTAACAGAATATTATTTAGGACAAATAAAAGGAACTCTGAAAGCACAGTTTAACACTCTTCATAACGCCGGTGTCGGTGGTTATAAACATATTAATACTACAAATGTTGAGTATGACCCAGAAACACAACTATTTTTTGGTGCTGTGACTATTAGAGTTTGGTACTTTAATAATTAAAATGCCAGTTAAAATAACCATGAAGGGGCCGCTAGTAACAGGACAGTCTTTGCTTATAAGACAAGCTATGATTCGCGCCGCAGAACAAATTGGTAATGTGGTTAAGATGACTGCCATCGCCGCTTATCTTGATAAGAGGAAGACTGATAAGTTACCAAGTATGATTATAGATAGTTTTAGTTACGATATGCCTTTTACTTCTCAAACAGAAGTACGGGGTGTGGTTTTTGCAGGAGGAGCAAAAGCACCTTATGCTGTCTTTGTTGATAAAGGGCATAGGCTAAGAAATGGTGTGTGGTGGCCTGGTTACGAGTTTATGAGAGAAGGAGCAGAAGCAGGACGAAAAATCGCAGAAAAGTTCGTGATAGATGAATTAAAGAAAGTATTATGAGAGGCTGAGATAAAATGGTAAAAATAAAATATGAGGGGGATAGAAGCCCGATTCGTATAAAAGCTTACGAGGTAGTTATAGATAAATGGGAAAAAAACGAAGTTAAGAACTTAGATAGTAGAATAGCGAAAAAAATTCTTAATGATAATACAAACTTTTCTTTGGTTGGTGGAAAGGAAAGCAAGGAAGAACCAAAAGTGTCTGAACCAAAACTAGTAATCGAAGAAAAGAAATATGATAAAGATGAGTTATACGCTCTTAATAAGAAAAAACAAATAGAGTTGTTGGGGGAGTTTGGCTTGTCTGATGATGAAATAAACGAATTAAAGTACGAGAAAGACAGAGTGAATAAAATATTAGAAATACAATAAAGATAGGGGTGAAATAAAAATGCCGACAAGCGGATACAAACAAAGTCTATATTATGGTGGCGAAAACGTTTATGGTTCAGCAGATGCTATAGATACGTCAATCGGTATTGTCCAATCTGTTAATCCAACAGAGACTAATAATTTGATTAAGGTAAGAACTCTTGGTGGTACTAGGGATTACGCTAATATTATTCCTGGGAAATTCGAGGTTTCTGGTAGTTTTGAATATTTGCTTCAAGATGGTGCGTTCTTAAGAATGGCTATCGGAGAAGACACCGCTACCACAACCACGGTTGATTCAGGACCGAAATTTCATACCGGCGCAGACTCTTATTTACACATTATGGGAAGTGCCGCTTCTCCACAGACAGATGCATTCCCAAGCTTTACATTAGAGTTTACTGATGAAGAGGACGTTGGAGGAGCAGGAACACAAAACCTTAAGAGGCTTTACACCGGTTGCAGGGTTAATACTTTAAGTATTTCCGGAACAGTTGATGAACCTGTTAGGGTTAGTTGTGATTGGATTGCTCAGGGAGTAACCATATCAACAGCAGCCGCAACATCAGTAACAGAGAACACCGATGACCCATTCGTGTTTTATCAGGGATGGGTGTATGCAACCACAGGCACGATTGGCGCTTATGATACAATTGAAAGCACATCAGCTATAGCAGAAGTTAATAGTTTTGACTTTTCAGTTAATAACAATCTGGAAGCAACCTGGTATATTAGTGGAACCACTGCTCCTACACAAACACTTAGGGGTTTGAAAAGTCTTATTGTTAAAGGCAGAGATTATGAGGGAAACCTTGGCTTACACTTTAATAACAAGACAATGTATGAGAGGTTCTTAGGAGCAACCGGAGCAACTGAACCACAAGGAACACTGAACGATTACACAATAGTTCTTGATTTTGTAAGAAGTGGAACTATTGGTAGTGACCCAAAGCTGAGCACAGATAATTGGCTTAGAATAGTTATGTATCCAACCAAGTTTGATACTATGAATATTCCAGGAGCGCCAGAAGATATAGTGACAGAAAACATTGGCTTAGCGATTGAAGGTGCAAAGATATATGTTGTAGATGATATATCAAGTTACGCCTAAATTTTTATTTTTTATTTTATTTTTTAAATTTTATGAAAGATAAATAAACTTTTAAAGGTGAGAATATATGGTGTTGAAGAAAAATGTTACTCTCTTTGAGAGAGATGAAAAAGGAGAATTGTTACCAAAAGAAGTCGATATCTTGGTTGATGAAAACGATTTTGAACAGGCTCCTTTGAAGGGCGAGAAAATTATTATAACTCCGTTGACCCGTGGAGAATTAAAGAAGTTTTTCTCGGATGTAGCCATTCTTGGTGAAAGACGAAAAAATCTTTCAGTAGAAGAAAGGCAAAAATTTGATGAAGATTTCAGCAATGACTTGGACGCCCAAATTATTTTGAAGCATTGTCATGAACCGAAATATACTAAAAAGGATTTGGAGTTCATGAAAACCGGTGCGGTAATCGCTCTTGTGAATACCATCCTCTTTGAAAGTGGGATTGATGTTAGGCGAAAATCTAGACGAGAAGCTTTCAATGAGGTAGAGGATGAGTTTGCAAAAAACTAAAACGGGTCAGGTCTGAAAGACAAGAAGCAGGTCTGACCCTATTCCTACATGAGAAAGGCTATAACTTTTTTAATTTAGGTAGACTTACATGGGGAGAGATTAATTATTTGGTCTCTTCTTGGAATAGAGAACAACAAAAGTTAAAACGCGAAATGGAGAAATCCAGTAAAAAACGCAGAAGGTAATATGGCTGTAGGTAAAAACAACAGTGTAAGTGTTGAAATATTTCTGAAATTACTTAATGATGCTAGAGTTCAAGCTAAATTAAGAGAAATAGTTGGGACTACTAAAGTATTAAAAGGGGAAGTTAAGAAATTAGATGTTGCAGAAGAAAAATTATATACTACTGAAAAGCGTCTTGCCAACGCTCTTGCTCAAAACAACGCTATGATGCAGGGACGTGTTAAAACTATTACTCGTGTTAGACAGGTTCAAGATAAGTTCGGTAAAACACAAGGATATATTACTACTCAGACAAAGCAATTAACTACTGCTCAAGGCAACGTTGTTGCCACAACGAAAATTCTTAATGATTCTACAAAGAAGCAAGTGGGTATGTGGGGAGGTTTAAACCCGCAATTGGATAAAGCTAATAAATTTCTTAATAATCTTCGTTGGTCTATGGTAAACTTAATGTTCGCAATGGCCGCTATAGGGGCGGTTCTTTCACCATTTATTTTATTAACTAAATATGGTATGGAATTAGAAAGTTTGTTTAAGCGTATTGAGGTGGTTACTGGAACAGCGATGGAAACAGCGAAAGCTGGTGTTGAGAGATTAAGAGCGGGAACTATGTTTTCTATGGAAGAGATGGGAAAAGCTTTCTTAGAGTTCTCAAAACAAGGATTTAATGCCGCCGATACAATGCAGGCACTCCCTTCTATTACTGCTCTTGCAACAGTTGGTTTCACTGATTTAGATACTGCTACTAGGATTGTGGCTCAGACTATGCACGAATTTGGATTAAAAGCAAATGATGCCGCGCATATAGCAGATGTTCTTGCTGCCGCCGCAAACCAGAGTGCCGCAGATGTTGAAACTTTTGGAGTTGCGATGTCTTATGCTGGTCCTATTGCCGCGCAGGCAGGACTTTCTTTTGAGGAAACCGCGGCTGCACTTTCTATTCTTTCTAACATGGGATTAAGTGCTAGTAAGGCAGGAACTTCTTTTGCGGCAGCTCTAACTAAGATAATGCGGTTAACTGAAGATACAAAGGAAACAATGAAGGAATTAGGAATTAGTTTCTTTGATTCAACAGGGCAAATGAAAGATATGGATACCATTGTAAGAGAATTATCTGCTGTTCTCGGAGACTTACCTGATGAAGAAAGACTTGAGTTCTTAGTGCAAACATTTGGTAGGAGGGGAGCTCGCGCTATTTCTGGTTTTATGACAGCGTTAGAAACTGGTCAAGGAACCATTTCTACATTTACAACAGCTATTGACCAGCAAAACTATGCTATTCAAAGAATGGAAGATGTACACACCACTACTGCCGCAAGACTTAAGACTATTTGGAATGATGTAAAAATGTCTTTTAACGATGTTGGTACCGCATTTAATAACATGTTAGCCAATATGTTAGAAGATATACAGGCGGCAAGTTTAGAAAAACGAATGACGAAAATAAGAGATAGGATGAGACAAATTGGTATGGAAGGAGCTCCTACAATTGCTGAAATCATTGGTGTTGGAAAGATGCCTTACGCAGGTGGTATAACATATGGTGAAGCATTAAAGGTTGCTCCAGAGGCGGCTATGGTAAGCGACGTATTAAAGAAGACTGCTAAAGCACTAGAAGAACAAGGAGCTATTGGTTTAATGAAAGTAAAAGAAATGTTAGATGTAGAAGAAAAACGCGCCGCTTTAATGTATTCAATTAATAAAGCACTCTCTGAACAAGCAATAACCTTAGATACCCAAATAGAGGGATTAAATATGAGTGTCGGTGAATACATAAACCTATTATATCGTGGTGTAGACGCCCAGGACATATTAACACAAAAAGGACGAGAATACTCTAATGCTTTAAATCAGGGCGTTTTATTCGTTGATAATTTAACTACTGTTTCCTCCAGAGCACAAAACGTTGCAGAACTGATAAAAAAAGAGTATGAAAGAGGAGGAGTGTCGTTAGAAAAAATTACTGGGTTAACAGAAAACCAAAGGGATGAATTAAGAAAAATATTGGATGGAGAAATCTCTATTAATACTGTTACTTTAGAACAATTAAATTTTTGGAAAGAAATTTATAAGGCTATATTCGATGCCAACCAAGAACTTATTAAGATGGAAACAGCTCAAACGGCTCTTGTTAATAAAGCGGAGGAACTAGCTCAAAAATATGCTCCGGAGGTTTCTAAAGAACTTCAAAGAGCAAAGGACGCATATGAAGATTTGCAGGCTTTAAGAGATAAAATGCTTGCCGTAGGTGCTCCGGGACTTAGAGAAATAACATTAGATTTGTTTGGGGTTGGTATGAGTGTTTATCAGTTAGAACAAATGGAGGATAGATTAGATTCTAATAAAGAGAGATTAGAGTTTTGGGAGAAAGCTGTTGAGAGTGCTAATGATGAAATCAGAAAACAAACAACAATATTAAGAGATTATCAAGAACAACTAAGAGAAGTTGATGATGAGATAAGAACCTTGTCAAGACCAAGGTTTACAGGACAATTAGGTATAGAACGTTTGATTAATAAAGTTGAGCTTGCTATAAAGAAACAAGAATTAGCTGATAGGGGAATCGCCGATGCACAGTCTTTCTTGCAAGAACAACTAGCATTATCATCACAGGGATATGATAAACTATATGAATCCATAGAACGTGTTAATCAAGCTGTTGAGAGAGGGGAAGACACATATACGGCTTGGAAAGAAACCGTTCAAGAATTTATTTATGATACTATAAAAGCAGGAGAAGATTTAGGGGAAGATGTAACAGAACATGTTAGAAAATTTCAAACATTATTATTATCAACTTCTAGATTTGGCGGAGCAGAAGGTGAATTTAACAGGCAAGAAGAATATTTATCCTTATTAAGAGATGCTTATGACATTCATTATGGTGCTATGGAAGACGATGTACGTTTCGCTATCCAAGCACATGAAGAAGAGGGTGCACACATATTTGAGTCTTCTGCTCAGGTTGTGAATGCTCTTCAGAGTCAGTGGAAAGAACACGATAGGCTTTCTCAAAAAGTGGAAAGTGTTTCTGAAAAAGTCGATGTGTGGAAAGATAAGTTGAGCGCCGCCAAAACAAAAGTTGATTTCTTTAGAGATGCAATTTCACAACTATCATCTGAGATGGACAGGCTTGTAAAGGCAATTGAGCAGGTTGTTCTTAAACAATCTCAGATTGCTCTTGGAAAACCATTTAAAAGTAGTTCACAATTTGGTGGTGAAAACCAAGCTTTCATTACTGGAACCGGAATTGGAACAAGACTCCCTAGTGGGGGGTATTTGGCTCCTGGGGTTGTGTACAAGGGGAGTAGTTTTGATGATTTCGTTATGCGTCCTGGGCAAGAACCAGTGAAAATTAATCCTAATGATACACTCATCGGATTTCAAGGAGCTGGCGGTCTTGGAACCATTACTATTCAAAATATTAATATTAGTGGTGTGTCTGGCGACCCAGAAGAGTTCGCTTATGAGTTCACCAAAGCTTTAAAGAGGGAGTTGAGGACAATATAAAATGGCGTATGCTGATACTATAACTTTTGGTGGTCACACATTCAGTGTTACCAGTATTACTCCTACTAGGAGACAGAAAACCATTAAACAACAAATTGGTAAGACCATAGCCGAGATAAAAGTCGCGGGCCTTAACGAGCAACAATGGGAATTAAACATTAAGGGAGTGATGGTAGGCCCCGATATAGATAGTGAAAGGTCTAATCTAGAGAGTCTTGATGATGCGGCACCACATGCGTTTGCAGACGGAATGCATAATGGCACATATATTATGGTTCCAGGTTCATTACAATTCGAAGATTCAGGCGATACCGTTCACACACATTATAATTTTTCATTCAACTTAATCGAGGAATAAGATGGTCACCACGAAAACCAAAATAACACTTGGAACCATATTATTAATTCTTTTAGCTACTGGTGTGGTTTATGTGGTTCTTCAAGGAGCCGGAGTTAAGATGCGTGTAGATAATGATAAAACTACTTTTTACATTCTTAATGAGAATAATCGATGGGTGATTTCTGGAAGAGAGATTAACAGTCTCTGGGATGGAACTAAAAAGATGAAACGTAGGTTGTCAAATACTTATGTTGACACGGTTTATGATAATATTAGTAAAATCACAACTATTACCAGGCACACACAATATATTAGAGGCCCCAGAATTATAGATACTTATATTTTTGATGGCAAATTATCTGATAAAGAGCACTTTCCTGTTAGTCACACGATTGAATTATTTGATGCTCAAGGATTCATTTATCAGTACGAAGCCAGAGAACTTGATTATCATGGGCCTGATTTGAACTTATTAGGACAAAACTCTATTTCTGTTGGTTTAAACATGAAAATAACTTGGGCGGAAGACCCTTACCTTGCTAAACTTGATTATCTTAAATCTTATGATTATGCTAAACTAATTCTAAGATACAAGATTAACGGTGATTATGCCAAATATAATATTAGATTGTTTGACCCATCAGATACTATAATACAGGATAATGTTACTGGAAATCTTGGGGATAATACTGTATATAGTGGTGAACCAGACACTGTCCAAAACCATACACACACTGCAATTGGAGCAGTAAGAATTACAGACCCATCAACACTCATTTTTAGGTCATATATTAAATTTAATAAAACGGCTATACCCAATGGAACCACTTTTATTGGCGCTACTCTTAATTTATATGAATCTGATAATACTGATACAGGAATACCTGTGTGTTTGTATCATGTAACAACCGATGTGTGGGCAGAAGATACTATCACTTGGAATAATCAGCCTTGTGGTACTGCTTTTGATAATGCTTCAGCTTGTAATTTAACCCCATTATTTAACACATCATCAGATGGGAGTGATAGGTGGCACGTATTTGACATCTATCCTGTTGTAAAAAACACATATAATATTACAAAAAACATATCGTTTGCTATTAAATTTTGTAATGAAACCGGAGGGGGTACAGGACAAAGCATTGAGTTTAGAACACGTGATTACACCATAGAAGCACAGAGGCCCTATCTTAATATTACATATAACAATCCTCCTACTAGTGTTGAAGCTAAATTTGACCCAGATGTAATATTTGACACAGAGAACGCTAGTGGTTGGTGTAACGGGACAGATGCAGATTTAGAAACAGTAAAATATTATTGGAATATAACAAAGAATAATAATGTTGTTGAATCTGGAAGTACTTCTAAAGATAACAACCAAGGAGTATTTATTAATGTGGTTAATTATACTAATATTACACTAGGTGACGAAATAATATTGTCTTGTATGGTATCAGATGAAATTGCCAACGGAACCTGGGTAGACAGCATCCCATTAACAATAACCGATAATAATCAAATCATAACATTAAATACTCCTGTAGATGGTTCGCACATATCTGATTCGTGGGTGTTGCTTAATGTTACCGTTAAGGATAAAGAAGGCAACAGTATGAATGTGTCTTTCTATAATAGTAATGGAGATTTATTAAACACGAATACTAGTATTACTTCCGGGTCATATGCTATTTATAACTGGACAGGACTATCCTCTAACGAATATCATAGTTTTTACGTTAATGCTAGTGACGGAATAAACTCAACACTAAGTTCTACCTGGGGTTTTGGAACAGGAACAGTCTTCGTTTATTTAGATAATATTGGTGGTAATAGGACTTACGAGTACGATACAACGATAAGTTATATCGCTATTCTGCCTTCAAATACTGAAAATATGACGGTTGTTTCATCTGGGCTAGGAATAGCACAACCATATGCTAATTTATCGGATGATAATTCAAGCATTAAATTAAACATTACTGTTTCAGGATACTATGATGACACCATTAATTTAACATCTAATACGGAGATTAATGTGTCTACAAACGATTCCCTTCACTGGAATTATAGTGATTGGTATAATGTAACAGGATTAAGATTTAATATAACACCCTTATATTGTTGGAAATATTATGAAGATGCTGTAGAAACAACCATCGAAGGCACATCTTACTTATCAGTAAATTACACCAAACCAGATGATTATATCAACCTCACGTGGCAAGTTAAACACGGTGAGTTAGCTACTTATAATGTTACAATACCTAGTGATTGTGAAAACGCTGATAACGAAAAATTAATGTTAAGGATACGTAGTTATTATGTGACGGCTGGGGGTTTTGGAGAAAGCTATCCACAATGTTATAATGGAACAGATTGGATAACCATTGGAACAGTAACCAACACTTCAAGCGAAACTGGTTGTCCGGCAACAGGTAATAATTCTTGGAGAACTTATGATGGTGATTGGAACACATATTCTAAGAAATATGGTGGCGGTGGGTGGACTACCCAATGTGCTGGAAACCATTACAGCGCCATATATGAAGAAGGAATGTATTTCTATGAAAGGTGTAACCCAGAAAACGTCAAGATATTTTTTAATGGTAATCCTAATAAATTATTACTTGGAACAACCTTTGGTGTTGATAAATTAAAAACCACTACTTTTAGTGGAAAAACGAACACCACAGATGTTTTCATAACACTACCGTCTTCTTCAGAGTATGTTTATATTAACATCTCCACACAAGACTTTATTAACATGAGTTTTAATATGACTGGTTTTGAAGCAGACCCGGTTGGCTTAGACTATTATTATCCCTTCATTAACACATCGGTTATTAACTCATCATCTGTTATAGGAGATTATCCCGTATTTTTTATTGATGACTTAGAAACCAACACAGGCTTATATAGTGTTGGTGGAGACTTAGATACTAATACTTATAACCAGGACAAAAACGCGAGAGACATATACAGTAATGTTAATTTGCAATGGAATGGGGGTACTGGTTGCGGTTTATTAGAACAAGAATCGGAATCAGGTTGGTTATCTAACCAGATTAATTTGGAAGAACATAACATCATAGGAATTAATTCCTATGTGTATGCGAAATGTAGCTGTAATGAATATAATAATTGGAAGAGGAGTGCATCATCTTCTTCTGATTCGAGATTAGTAATATCTACTGATTACGTTGATGGAGAACCAAATTATGAAATTGATAATGTTCATTGTAGTTGCCTCAACGGTGATTGTTATGGTTGGAAGAGAGGGGATACTACATGGGGCTCTTGTTCTCCTAATTGGAATACTACTTATTGGCTTACAAGGAATGGTGAGGATTCTACTACTTGGAATGTTAGTTATGGAGATAATTATCCAGGAACTTATTATAAACAAATAACTTTGCCTGATACAACAATTTATGTTGGTTACAGAGGAAGTTTAAGTGCTCAGTTAAGTAGGGATGAAACAGATGTTTCTTGCGAAGGATATGCTAGTTCGACTGTTCGTGGAGAAATATACGATATACTATTAGGTGGTGTTGGGGGCGACAATCTTGGGAATAATGTGTATAACACCACATTCAGTGTTAATAGCACAAGAATTTTTAATACTTCTGAGAACATCACCGGAGCAATAATGAGTGTCACAACATATACTCCTTTATCAAGTTCCCAGTACGATATCAATTATTATTTAAGCCCTAATAACGGCTCTGACTGGGAAGAAGTGGAAAACGGTGTTTATCATGTATTCCAAAACAAGGGAACTGATTTGAAATGGAAAGTAAACGGGACAGAACTTATTAATACTTCTAATTTTGGTATTACAAAAGTTCTTGTTGATGTAATAACCAGTTCTGCTGAGAACGTTACTTTGGACTTAGCAGACGATACAGTAATAGACTATAATATGACAGGAATATACAACTATACCTCTACAATTAGCCTTACTAATACTACGGGAGTAAATAATTATATTGGGAACAACTGTTATGATGAAGACAGTTGTATTATTCCAATAGCAATAACCTCTGATTCTATCGGAGGACTAAGTTTTTCGAATTTAAAAGTTCTTTCTCGCTTAAACCCTGTAGTATTAAATCCTGATAATTTTACTACAACAGGAAATATTACAATCCTAGATGATGAGAATTTTAATATTACAATTAATGATTGGAGACTATATTTTATTGGCGATAAAGATTATATTACAATCACAACCACATTTGAAAACGGAAGCACAATAACGGATAATAAACATATTAACGTTACTTACAGTCCTTATACCTTATCATCGATTACTCCTTACTTAGAATTTTATCCTACTTCATTAACAGTAGCTAATATTACTCCTAGAGGTCAAACATCTGGTATTCCTTATTGGAACGTAACAGCTATTTCAACACACCACACTACAGATTTTTATATCAGGTTAAATAACAGTCTTCCGAGTTGCGCTACTCTTACTGCTTCGAACTCAACAAAAAATATTAGTTTAACTGATAGCGGACAAAAAATCTTGAGTCTTGACGGCGGTGATAGTGGAGGAATCTGGCATTATTTAACAATGAATAATTGTAATGAGGGATTCTATTTAGATATCATTATTAATTCATTATGTTCAGGCTGTGTTCTAACAACTGATTATGATGAGTGGGGTGGGGGTTATAATTGAAAAATGAGTAGCAGTAGAAGTACAACAAAAGCAAGAAGGGGTTTCGTATATGCGCCTCTAGAATACGTGTTTTATCCTTATTGGAAGATTAAAATAATAGACAATAATGGTGTTACTCATTGGATTGCTGATTTTGTTGATGGTGGTTCAGATAAGAATTTTCTAATAAACGCGAGTGTTAACAGGATTAATACGACTTCTTTATCACACGCAACAATTACTTTCGATAATAATAATGGGAGATTCACAGACGTTTTTAATGGTGGTGAAATAGTAGAAGTTTATGCTGATTATACCGACGCATCAACGCTTCAATTTAGAGGGAAGATTGATGATGTCAATTATAGTGTTGCAAGAAATGGTTTTTCAACAACAATAACAGCCAGGGATTACCCCGAACTAATAGATACCAGTGTTATTGGGAGAGCTGTTAGTTCCTTTGCTGATGTCGCGATATGCGACCTATTAAATAATTATTACCCAGATATTAAACTAGAGTTTTGGAATGGTAGTTCTTGGATTAGAGCTAGTTATAATGCTACTACTAGAGAAGTTACTTGGAGTGGAGACTCCAGTAACTTTCCTGATGATTCAGTTACTTTTTCATATCAAAACCGTAAGGGGTGGCAAGTATTATCAGAAATATGTAAGAGAGTAGGATTAGGGTGTTACATGGAATATGATTCTTCTACTCCTACTTGGACGCTCAGAACTTTCTTAGTAGACCAAATACAGAATAATGAAGTTTCCATCACATATGGGAGTAACCTAATTTCCTGTAATAACTATGGTAAAGACAATACAGGCATATTTAATAATATAACAGTTTATGGAAAACAAGAAAGCGATAATATCTTGCTTCTTGCTACTGAAACAGATACTTCATCTATTTCTGATTTATGGCAGAAAGATAAAATCATAAACGACCCCGCGTTAACAACTATGGATGAGGTCAGAGAGAAAGCAAAATATGAGCTTGAGCAGTCCACACAAACAATCTATACAGGTAGAATACAAGCTGTGGGAATGCACAATATTAAGCCTGGAGAACAAATAATGATTTCAATACCCAACATGAATGTAGCGGGTTATTATACTATAAGTAGAATAAACCACAATATATCTCCCGGAAAGGGTTATACAACCACAATAGATATTAAAAGGGAAGATAATAAATTTACCGACTTATTTAAAGAAAAATTAGATGTGGAATCAGAAGCAAAACCCTATATTAATCTTAATGGTATGAAAGATAGTTATACCATATACTTCGATGAAAACCCCTCCATTATGACTCATAGCAACACAGAGGAGAAAGACGGGAAGTTGGTTCTTTCAAGTGGTAAAACTACAGGAATAGCCACTTCAAAAATTCATCCTGCAGGCTATAATGTGACATATTGTGAGTTCAGAAAATATTCTAACTTCCCTGTTGATGAAAACGATGTTTATGAGGTCAGTAATGATGGTGGGGTTACATGGGAAACCTACGATATTACCGGAGATATACATAAGTTTAATTCAACAGGAGGAAATCTAAGAATTAGGCTTACTCTTAATAGAGCTAACTCTAATGATGTAAGCCCAGCCTATGAATCCTTGTGCCTTTTGTACCGTTAGTTAAAAAATGAAGAAATTAAATCTAAAAAATCTCGAATATTTTTTACATAAATAAAGAGGTTAAAAAATGAAGAAAAAGAACAACAACGACGACACCTTTATAAGAATAACCAACAGAGACATATGGAATGAGATAAGAGACATCCATAACAAGCTAGACCACATTAAAGATTTGGCTGAAGAAACCAATGGTAAAGTTAAATTTCATCAAAAATTATTGTTTGGTATCGGCCCCATATTACTAGCAATAATCGGTTGGTTATTATTAATATCTTTAAATATAAACTGAAAGGTGAAAAAAAATGGCGTGGGAATGGTGGCCTGTTATAGGCGTCCCGGTTGTTAGAAGTGTGGCAGGTTGGTTTCATAATGCCATGAAAGATGGTAAAATAACGTGGATTGAATGGAGACAACTCGGTCAAACCATCATAAGAATTGGATTACCAGCCGCCGCTTTGTACTGGGGATTTGATGTTCCGGTTGAGATAGCAACCGCTATACCACTATTAGTGGATTTGGTGATTGACTATCTGAAGGATGTCTATGAGAAGGCGATGAAAATCAAGAAAGCCAACGGAGGCTAAAAAGTTGTGTTGTGGCAGAGAAATCTGCCATTTTTTCTTTTTTATCCAATTATACAGCATGCTCTAGGACGCATTTCCCTTCGATTCTAGAGGTTTTTTCTAGAAATAGGTATCATGCCATTAGTCACTTTTTATTTGGAATTTCCTTCTGACAACTATATAAAATTTGTTATACTTGCATAATTATAGAAATAAGTTGAAAAATACTGGATTCTCTTTTTAGAATTATTATTTTTTTGTTTCGTTACCTTAAATTATAAATAAAAAAAATAGTTTGCCCAGCGTTGCGCACTGCAACGCTGGGGAGTTTATTAATAAAAATTTTAACTAATAAACAAGTTTCCAAAGACTTGTTCTGAAGGTATCAAGAACTCGGCTTTATCCTCTTCGCTGTTACTTTCAAGGTCTTTAGCAATGATTCCGTAACCAGATAAGAGGTCTCCGTCAAGGTCTCCATATTCGTTGCCCATATACTTAACATCTCTGCCTTCTGCCTCTTCTTCTGTGTTTCCAAGCTTTTTATCGTTTGGTCTTACATCAAGCCTGAAATCCATGAATTTGAAGTCTTTCTCTCCAGTTGTTTCTAAATTAACTGAAAATTTAGTGTCTTCGTACTCGATATCCAAACCAGTTGCAGATTTTGTTAAGTCGTTGTCCTCATTGTAGTAGTAGATTTCCCAGATTGCTGGGTTAGTATCTGTTCTTGATAAGAACACTTCACTCAACTCTTCACCGTCTGTAACCAATATGTTTTCAGAAGCTTCTACAACTAACATATTAGTATCAGCCAGTAAATCGTCTTTAGCATCGAAGTCATCAAAACTGAATGATAATTCAGCATATTCGACTTCTGTGAGGCTTTCAAACAAGATTGACACGTAATCGTTTGGGAACGAAATTTCATCACCAACTGCTAGAGGCGGGAACTCATCGTCTGCTTCATCAGATTTAACATCATAAACCAGACCAAAACCTTCCAAATCTCCGCCGTTAGTATATATTTCGAAGATGAATTCTTCAACGCCTTCTATCCATTCATCTCCATCGTTTAGTTCCCTCAAGACATCTGAACCAACTATTAGTGTTGCGACGCCGCCATCGTTGTCACTCATAACTTCTTCAGCTCTGATTTCGAGTCCGCCAACTTCTTTGGTTTCTCCTTCATCAATACTTGCTGAATCGTCGTTGTAACTAACGAATATTTCGTCGTCACCAACTAAAACTAGTTTCAAGTCTTTACCATCAACCACCTCGACACCGCCTTTTTCTAGGAAGATTTCTCTGCCTTCTTTGAATGTAACGCTGTTAGCATCAACATCCACTATACTGAACTCTTCTCCTAAGAAGTTTATGTCCAGTGGTTCTTCATCTGTCACATCTGCGAAAGCAATAGCATCGTCAAAAACGTATTTATAAGCTAAATCTCCGGTGTTTTCCAGAATGAAGTATGGTTTTCCATAAAACTCTTCATCATAACCGAAACCGTTGATGGCGAGTATTGTTCTCAGGTTGAATTCTTCATGTGTGTCATACTCTTCGTCGTCAAACTCAATCTTACCATCAAAGAACTTATCCAGTTCTGAGTCATCAAGAGTTTTTTCAACTAAGTCTCCGAACTCAACGTCATCTATCAACCAACCAGCCTCAAACAACGCTTCTGTAACTTCTTCTTCTGTCAGTTCTTTTTCTAGTTCAGCTATCCTTTCATCTTTGGCTCTAATGTTTTCAAGTGCGTTGTTAACAGACGCCTTTAAGACTTCTATCTCTGCACCCAGGTTTTCTACTTCTAACTCGGTATACGCCAAGTCATCCTGTAAAACACCAATTTCCAAGTCTCTTTCAGCCACATCTTCTAATAATTCTTTGACTTTAAACTCTAAGTCATTCTTTGCTGTATTAGCCTCTGTGTAAAGAATGCTTACAACAACTAAAGCGGCTAGAAAAACGATAAGACCGGAAATCAGCCATCCTTTCGTTTTATCCATTTTTTATCACCTTTAATATAGGGTAACCCGATAACAATATGAATTATATAAATCGAGAACCCTTTTAGTGAAAATAATATATTTTCATGTTTATAATCGTATTATGTTACTTCTAGTATTTAAATCTTTCGTTTTTTTAGTTTTTTACGCCTCTTTTTAGAGGGCAAATATTCCATTAGAACGCTTATAAAGTAGGAATTCCGCGTTTTCAGCGCTTCCTCCGAATTCGTGTTTTCAACCATTTTTATCACTTTTTAAAATACTGAGTAAATCATCGAATTTAAGAACACAATAAACATCTGATTTGTTACGTTTAAAAACGAGTGCTGTGAATAGGTCAGAATCTCTATTATCATGTTCAGCTTGTTTTAAAGCACTCCAAATAGCAATCTTTTCCTGATTTTTACATTCTACTGCGAATGGAAATTTTTTTATTGCTGCCTCTGATAACATCACGTCTTTACCTGGGACACCGATGGGTGTGCTTACAACATCTCTTTCTGTTAACTCTGGAAAAGTTTTAAGTATTCTTTTTACTACTTCCTTTTGGAGTCTTCTTCCCTTCTCTTTCCTTGATTGCACCGTCTTTGCCATGTTTGTCATTCCTTAAAATTTCAACTGGTTTTGTGGTGAATACTAGCGTCTTAATAACTAGTTTATCTTTAACAGGCTCATTAATCCAGCCTGAAAGCACAACTGTCTCCCTGTATGGGTTTAGGGATTCTACTAGTTTTATTAGGGTGCTCCAGTCAGATATTCGTCTGGTTTTTTCCTTCAATTGTCTCACCCAATATAACTTTTTTTGTTTTCTTTGGTTGGTGGTTGTGAACTTAAATTTTTTATTAACTCGTTTTTCATACTTTCTGGCAGATTAGAAACTGGAATTCTGAACGTTGTGCCTGCTTTGACCATTTCTTCAGCTATTTCTTGTGGGGTTGGAAGAGCATTTACCATTCTATCCAATATGAAAATCTTCATTCTCAGATAAGTTAAATAACCTACCAATAATCCACCGACAACTACACCAATGTAAAAATTTGTATCAAATTCCATTTATTACACCTTATTTACATACTTCTAAAAATAGGTTTTTCTATTTGTTTAAGTTTTTTATGCACTCTTTCCAAAAGCTGAACATCCCTTTTATTATGAGTCGATATGTATTCAAGAGATTTTTTGTGTCCAACACTGGCAAGCGCCCATATCTTTGGAGAGAGCGATGTTTTCTTAATATTAGTTATACCCAAAACATCTGCTATAACATCTAATCTGTTGCTATGCAATTTAAGTTTAAACTTAGCTATTGGATATGTATCTAATATGAATTTTTCCATATGCTTTGGTAACTCGTTTTCTAAACCATGAAAATACGCTCTTGTTCTGATAAACGGTATGTCAAACCGACCATCTATACCATAGTGTGTGTATAAAACATCATAGTTTTTCAGTGCTTGTAAGAGTTCTTTCACTATTCGTTTATCAAACTCGTAATTAAAAATTTCTTTTTTTGAAATAACCGCGCTATCATATTCGTTTTTTCCTTCTTTCTTGATACACCATGATAACATCATACCGAAGTTGCCATTTAGTTGGGTGGTTTCTATATCTAAATAACCGACCCTTAGTGTTTTCATAGCCTCTTCTTTCTGTCTAGTCCAACCTTTTTCTCTCATATGTCTTAAACGAGTCATCATAGATTCATATGTTCTTTTCGGGTTTATTTTGTGTAAACGCTTAAATAACGTTAAGGCTGTAATATTTCCCTTGAAATATTTGCCAATTTCCCGCATTTCTTTTTCTGTCCATCTTTGTCCCATTTTGTTTCACCTTTTGTTCCCCATATTTTGAATGGTATTTACCTTTATATGATTCTAAATGTTTTGTTTTAACCTAGAAATTTCTTTTTCTAACCTCGTAATTTGTTCTTCTAACCTTAAACATTTTTGTTTCCAAACAGCTAATTCGCTACCAGCTTTCTCAGCCATCTCACGAAACTCTTTTTGTTGTTTCAATAATAATTCGTTTGATTTCGATTCTAGTATTAATTTCTTTTTAAGGTTTTCGATATCCTTCGAAAGCTCTACTTTAGTCGGCATTTTCCTCTTGGTTCTCTAAATATGTTTGAATTTTCTCCAACGGGTGTGTTAATTCACAAGACCTATCACAAAACATTTGTAATTCCCTGCAACTTGGACAACCATAACGTTTCATATTATTCATTATATAATTCCATTGCAAGCTACAATTACCTTTTTTAACATGTTGTTTTTCTTCATCTCCTAAAACACAGTAATAAATGAACTTAGCGTCTGAAGGTTTATGAGTAGAGAGTAAGAACCTTGCTAACAAAAACCTGAGTCTGTTTCCCTTGTTTTTCATAGACATTATTGCCTTTATACAAGGCGGATATAAATCAAACGCACCGTCGGTGGGTATGGCATCTTTTAATTTAATGTGTTTTGCTTCTGTGATGAAATCAGGATTTATTTCTCGTGCCCAATACTTCATATCAAGCACATTTATTGGTGACCAAACTTGAATGTTGTTTTTACTATTTTTTATTATATCCGTATAATTCATCGAAGGCTTGATACCTACAGAGTATAGTTTATTAAATAGATTAATGGAGCCGATTGATAATTCTGTCTCTTCCAAATCTTCGTTGACATCTAGTAAATTATAATCTGGTGCCTCTCCATGACCCATCTTCCCGATGTTCCTTAAGTGTTTTCTCAAAATTTTTATAAAGTTTTCTGTTCCACCATACCTTGTTAAAGTTGTATTAGCTTTTTTTGTGCCAGAAGGTACAATCGCATAAGCTTTTATATTCACACCGTTAAATGCCCAGCGAAAAATACCTGGATAAACCATCTCAATAGCTCTGGCTTCCTCAAGATTCTTAATCAATAATTGTAAGGGGTTATCAACAAACTGTCCTTTTTGTTGTGGTTTTAAATCAAGCACGAACAACATGTTGCCGTTTTCATATTCAATGCTCCTATGTATCTCGTTCTTTTTCAAATCAACCCCCCCTATTTCTTCTTTCTTAAGTATTTTCCCAAACTCTTCATCACCTTTAGACTCGAACTTAACCATAAAAAACCTTGGTTTTGCACAAAATTCTTTTATTGTTTGTATTTGACCCTTCATTTTATTCCCCACTTACTAAGATGTGTGTGTCTATCCTGAAGATTTGGCACCTCTCCCCAACCAACAGATTTAAATATTTCGTCTAATTTCATTTGAAAAATTCTTTTTGTAACCTTATCCCAGTCTGGTATAAACCCTTCTGGAATATGTTTTTCGTAAGCTAATACCTCCGTATCTGGGTAACCACGCGGCACGTTTTTAATATAAATGAATTTTGGTTTGCTTCCTTGCCCAAACCTTGTGCCAAGATATTTATTAGAGTAAAGAGCGCCTTTAATGACAGGGCCTTTTGACTTATACTTTAACAGGCTTTCTTTTATTCTCGTTGGAAAACCAACTTCTTCATCTGGCACAAGCCTATTTATTATTTTATCATATTTATCTTTGAGATATTCAATCACATCGTCCTTGGTTTTCCCCTGTAAAATCATTTTTAATACTGTTCTCTGAATCTCCCTGGAGATTCTTGGAGAGTCTGAACGCACGGTTTCAAACCCAGCATATTCTATTTCGTCTTTAGCTATTTTCCCATCAACCCATAGTGGTATGTAAGCGTATTTCTTCTTAGCACCAGATTTTTCACCTCTCTTTGAAACGAACAACACCCTTTTAAAGACTTTTTCAAATTCTATTTCTAAAGTACATTCATCAACACCAAAACTTTTTACAAATTCAACATACGACTTATTAATAATCTCTGTTAATGCTCTGCCTTCTTTTAAAATATCGTAAAACCCTTCTTTCTTTGAAACCACATACACGCTATCTGTGTCACCATAAATAATTTTGTAACCAATATTTTCTAATACTTTATGTGTCCATTTAATCAGTTTTCTTCCCATTGTGGTTATTGCGTTAGCCACGTCTTTCAAATAAAGGCGAGACTTTGGAAACCCAATATAGCCATAGATAGCATTAGATAATACTTTAATAGAATATTGTTTATAATGGTAAACCATTCCTTTTTCAACATCGTTTTTTTGATATGCTTCTTTCATTAGCTTCTTATAATATTCGCGTTCTTTCTCTAAGTCTCTAACAGTTTTAGATATGATGCCTATTCCTTTGTTGAAACCAATCTCATCGCTTATCTTGATTTCTCCAGCAGGATTAAATGTTTCGTAACCCATATTAAAAGTTTTAATAATGTTTGGATACATAGCCTTGATATCAAGGGCTAAGACATTTTCGTATAGGCCTGGTGTTGGGAGCACAACATAAGCGCCACTATACTTGGTTCCTCCAAGAACATTTCTTTTAGGCAACACCCTGTTTCCATGACAACGTTTTAATAGCAAACCATCGATTAATACCGATGAAAAGTAAATGTCTTTTAATTGAGCACATGCCTTACAACGAATAGTGTTAAAAAAGTTTATAATATCTAGTTTTTCATTAATAGCTTTAACAAGATTAACATCTCTAACATTATATTCTATTAGTTGTTCTGGTTTGTTAACCCATAAGTCGTGAAATCCTTCTTTAATCTGAAGTTTACCATAACCAAGCACATCTTGAGCGGTGAATTCTAAGCTATAACTTTCTGCGTGTCCCTGATTAGATATTCTTCTGTAGTGCTCGTAAGCTCTCATCAAATCCAATATTATTCGTCCTTTGATGAACACATCATCGTATCTTTTATCGATTGCTACGAAGTTAAGAGGAGAGAGTTTACGATAATCCACCCCAAGTTTCTTCATTCGTTTAATAAGGTAGGTTAAATCGAATCTCTCGCAATTATGAGTTATAAATGGTGTTAAAAAAATATGTGAATCTGTTTCTATATCAACCATATTACAATACTCATTTAGTTTTCTGTTTTCACTTATATAAGTATATATTTCTTTTTTCTCTCGGTCTATAAAAAATTTTGGCATGTGGGTTTCCCTATTTTTTTTGTTGGACATTAATATATTTTCAACTTTATAATGATTAACAACATGCTTTCGAATCTCTGTTAGTGTTGACTCGTTTTCAATAGATAATATATGGAAGCGATTACCATATATTCCTTTACATTTATATCTGGAGCCTAATATACCATTCATTAATAAAAGATTATGAAACCCATTTATTTCTTCATATGATGAATTTTTATTAACTTGTATTAATGATTTACTTCCATCTCCATCTATTAATCCAGCACAGAATATGCCGAACTGTCTATCGGATAACTTGGATAAAAGAGGTATATTAAGTTCTTTTTTTCCTTGGTTGTTGATAATGAAAGGTAAATGGTTTTTAAGGTTTTTTTTCTTAAATGTTATTCTATATGTGATGTTCTGATGCCTTGTATCTTCACAAATTTTTGAATTTTCTTCTGGAAATAAAGAACTCCTTATATCCCTTATTTTAGTTATTATGTTTAAATTATTATTATAAACCGAAACACTGTGTTTCCCCATAGTTCCATCGCTGTATATAATTCCAAGTAAATATAATATTTCGTCTTTAATATTATATTCAGTGTTTTTATTCCAATCATATTTAAATTTTAAAAAACCTTTTTTAATATCTTTTGCTTTTTTAAATTTACCATTATCTTTTTTCAACACGTCAAGATTTTTATATTTATATTTGGTGTCAAAAACTAAAAATTTGTGTTCATCAGATGTTCGAATTATGCCAAAATTACTTCCTAATTCTCTAACTCGTTTCTTAGAGAACCACTTATTTCTAACCTTATCACCATTTGATAAAATATCTCCTATTTTAACATCTTTTAATGTTTTTAATCCATCTCTGGTTTGTATGTGTGTGTGTTCATCCAAACAATTCCATCCGCTAATAACGTCCGGGTCATATTTATTCATATAATTTATAAAACCGTTCAATAAATCGACTTCTGAATTAAAAACCTTTATGTTTTCATTCCCAGATAGTTTTTCAGGAGCGTCCGGAGACTCATAAAACAAGGTGGTTTTTTTATTATCGAAAGTATCTTCCAACGAAATACAAATCACTTCTTGGTCTGGGTCAGATAAATTTGGAAGAGTTTCCCCAGTGTTTAATTCTATATCTAAGAACAACACTTTTAAAGGGTAGGGTTCTACTTCACCAATTTTATCAATTATGTATCTCTGTGAAAATAGTATGTCTGCCTCATAATGATTACTAAACTTATCTCTTAACTCGGACACCATATTAGACTTTCTAACATAAATCTTTTTTAAAGGTTCGCCAAGTATACTAGTATAACCTTTCTCCACACCGGTTATCCTGTAATCATCTGGCACCTCATCATCTGCCGGAACATAAAAGTAAGGACGAAAATCACTAACTCGTTTATAATATTTAACTCCTTTTTCATCTCTAGAAATAACTATAATATCTGTATGGTCTTCTTTCTGTTCTGTTTCAACCAAAAACATAAAGTTCTCACCTATCCCCGTATTTTTTAATGTTGGTACAACCAAGCAATGATAACATAACTAGATAACAAAGAGTTTTCTTCATTTTAACACTATTTTCTCAAGCTCTGATAATTTACCTCCTTTGTATTCGCTAACAACAAGATAATCATTAATCGGTCTTGCAAAATAATATCTGACATACAATAACCCGGGGTAAATAAAGGGGATTACAGACTTAAACCTATTTAATTGTCTTAAAGCCTTAGCCTTTTTTTTCCTGTGTTTCTTGAATTCATAAATATGGTGGGTTCTGAACACGGATTCATCAAGTCCTATTCTCCACAAATCAATTTCTCCTCTTATTTTACCAAAAGCGTACTCTTTTTTAATGAAATAAGTATCTGCAGGATATTTCTGTAACAGGTGTTCATAGTATATTTGTATTAATTCATCATGCGAATACGGTTTCTTCATATTAACACCGTTACTTTTCATAAGCCTGTGGTTTAACATAACCCGGGCAATTATAATTATAACCATCACAAAAATAACATTCTTTTAAGCTAACAAACTCGTTGAATTCCAATATTCTGTTTTCTAGGTCTGGTTCTTCTTCTAGCTTTTTTTCTAAAAGAGATTTCAAAACACAATATTCTTCATCCATATATTTCACCCTGGAACGACTTCTTGAATTCTAACATTCTTTTTACAGCGTACACAATAATATACTCCAGACAATTTCTCCTTTACTATATATCCTTCGTAACAATACGGACAATAAGCTGGTTTCAACTTAATTTCACTTTCCTATAAATGATAAAATCCTATAGAGGCTACAAAATTTTGTGTTGTACAAATCTCCACTAAGGATATATGGCTTCTGTTTAGCCAAAATCAATTTGTCTTTCCATAAATCATAATACTGTGTCAAAGCCATCTCTGTCACATTTGAAGACACAACTTTTTTATCACCATAGACAGCATACAAAGGAAAAACATTATAACTGCCTTCTTCACTTTCACCTCCCACAAAGGAACCATAACCATCAACCACTATCAAGTCGGCTCCTTTAAAATCTTGATAGTGTTCAATAAATTTTCTTGCTTCGTCTTCTTTTGGAGTTGGTGACTTGCTATTATGATGGAACATTTCACTAACACCAACATCAACACCATCAACCATAATACCACTTGTGGTTTGTACAAACATAATTATTTTTTGATAGTCTCTTATTCAAAATAGTGTTTGTTGTGATAATCTCTTATTAGCTATTTCCACATAATCCGAATTTATTTCAAAACCTATGTATCTCATTCCAAGTTTTTTTGCCGCTACACATTCAGAGCCAGAACCGGCAAATGGAACTAAAACAAGCCCATCGTTTTTAGGTTTTGCAGATTTAATAAGCCTTTCTGAAAGCTCTAATGGCTTCTGTGTTGGGTGTTTTATGATATTATGTTGAGAGTGTTTTTTTAATTCGGAAGGATGAAACACTGAATCATTACAATTTTTACATAAAAACCATCTTTCTTTAGTACCTGCTCCACCAGCCAACGCAGGAACTTTTATAACATCTCTAGGTAGCGCACCTTTTTCGTGAGCTTTATATATGGTCCTTTTTCCATTACTTAGTCTCCCCATTGTCCCTGCTCTTATTTTTCCAACAGCACCACTCAAAAATGAATCTGTATAAGGTTCTCTTACATCGTCTTGATTAAAGATAGGTTTTCCTTTCCAACAACAAATTATTGCTTCATGGCTCCTCTGCCAAAACTTCATACTAGGCATGTTTTTATTAGTGTAATACCAAATTAACCATCTCTTATTAAGGGGAATGATAACAGAGAGATGTGCTAAAATTTCACTAAAACCGTAAATAAACATCGTGCCTCTTGGTTTTAAAACTCTTATACATTCATTAATCCATTGTTTTGACCAAGTTACATATTCTTCAAGTGTTCTGAAATCATGGTTATTACCAAAATCCTTCCCAATATTGTAAGGGGGGTCAACAATTATAACATCACAACTATTATCATCTAATTTCTTTAATCCTTCCCTACAATCCATACAGTAGATTTTGTTTATTTCTAACATTTTAACTTTCTGTAAATAATAAAATCGTTGCCAAGAGGGTCTTCTTCTTGGAACAACACATATTTTTTCTCGTCTATTATGCAAATTCCGTCAGCACAAGCGTTGGCTATTGTTTCCCCCCTATACCTTATCTGAATGTGGTGTATTGTTTCATCTGGTTCGTTAATATCATTACACCAACCACTATGTCCTAATGTTACTTCACAAAGAGGAGTTATGTTTATTAACTCATAACCTTTCTTTTTCCATTTGTTTCTAAACTCCATGCTTTTGGAAATCCTGTGTTGGTTTATAAGGGCTGGGTTTTTTTCCATCTTTGTTTTTTCCATCTTTTATCCCCCATTTTTCTTTTTTCCATTTTTTTTCTTAAGAGCTGTGATTTCCTTTTCAACTTTCTTTCTTATACGCCTTCTTATTTGAGACTGCAAACACCAGTCTCTTAAACGCTCATCCTCAACAAACTCCAAATCTTTTAGCAGTTCTCTTAAGGAAAGAAGCTCATCAGTGCTTCTTTTCTCTTCCCAAATCCAGCCATTATTGAATAAGGGATGGGGGTCTATGCGTTTTATTGCCCGTTTGATTTTCCTTAAAATCTTGGCTTCTTGTGTACAAATATCACTCTCATAGGCATTTAATAAATACTCTTTTGCTTTAAAGACCAGTTTACCAACAGGACATTGCCTGCAACTCCCAACATCTTGGTTGGTGTGACAACCAGAGCAAAAGCTATCAATAAGAAAAATAAAGGTATGCAAACACGTGCTTTCATAACCTACATATCCAAAAGGATAATGGATACCCATTTTATCACCTATCGTTTAAGTATAATCAGAATGTTGCGACCAAGCTTTGTTTTTAATAATTGTTTTTTCATTTTCAACTAAGATGTTTTTGGAAAATCCATACGAATGTTGTATCTGAAAGTTATACCAATATCTTTATGAACACCAAATAATTTCTGTGTTGGCCGAGCAACCACTTTCAAGTCACGCATAGCGTATGGGTTACCCGAAGAAAAGGTTCCATTACAAATCCTTTCCCCATAATTAGCATCCCATTCAAAGGGAACATGGTGGTGTCCTATAATGAAATAATCGTAATCTTTGCCTAGGGCTCTCATCATTTTAAGCACACGGTTATCTCCTCTTTCCAAACCATACCAAGGAATGCTCCAATACTTCTTAATTCTGTCTCCATGTTCCAAGTAAAATTTCCATCCTTGAACAGTAACTATCTTCCACCATTTCTTATCCACATCAAATTCAACGTTTTTAACTCTTTTAAGTATTTGCTCAAGATTTCTATAAACAACATAATCCCAGTTCACCCAAGTAAGCTCTTCGTCTTTCATACCGACACGTCCATGATTTCCCGGAACACAGGGAACCTTTATTTTCTTGTAGTGTTTTGCTAGACTCCTAATAAAATTAGCAATCATTTCCTGTCCTTCAAACACTTGCTCGACAACATCGGTTGTTACTCTAGCACTTTGACCACAAAAAATGGCTCTTCCTTCAACTATATCGCCAAGAGTAAAGATGTTAAGAGTGTTTATATCACAATCTTTCCTGTGCCTATTAGTTATATTCAAGACGCTTGTATATAATGATTCTAATCTTTTACCAAACTCATCAATATTATATTCCCTATAACCAGTTTCTCTCTCCTGTATTTTTTCACCAATCTGGCAATCACTGAACAAAAGCACTAGTTCCTGCTCTCTATGTTTTGTTGGTGTCCTCTCATATTTATATGGTTTTAATGGCTTAACTATATGAAGAGCAGATTTTATCTCTTCTATGAACCTTTCATCATTATAACGCCTTTTAATCTCGGCTTCATATTTATTCTTATAATATCTTACTTCATAAGATTGACGTTTAATTTTATGCTTTAGTTTTTTATTTTCCCTATTAGTTTTTTCGATTAAACTCTCCAAGCTTTTTATTTTGTCTGCCTGTTTTTCTTCCTCTTTTGGCATTTTTCAGTACCTCCAATTGTTTTACACCAAGTAATCTTCTCTGATTGTTGTCATATCCATAAGCTATGGCTATCTCTTCTTTCAAACTATTAATATCTATTACATCAAAATTGGTTTTGAGCTCACGTGTAGTCCACCCAAGGTAGGAACACAAATCATTATAGAAAAAACGGAGTTTCGGGTCATCTTTCAACACCTTGGGAAACTTAATAAAATGTTTTACACTATTCTTTAATGTAACTTCTGATATTAATATTTTTCGGTTTACATATGTAAACTTCTTGTTTACGTCTTGTATAGCCTCAATGTTCCTTTCGTCTCCCGATAACCATCTCATTAAAGGCACTAAAAATTCTTCGTTCGGTGTTTCTCCATTTAATACTTTCTTGAATTCATCAGAAATCATTTGTATCGTTTTATCTTTCCAAAAAATTCTTCTGCTTTACCAACAACTTCGCATGCTAAATCATCAACAAAAACAGCATTAATCTCATCCACAAAAGCCTTCAAGCATTCTATTACATCGCTTTTAAAAATAATAGGTATTGGCTTCTTAGTCTTCAAATCTTCCATCAAAAAAATCCTTTCAAGTAACGGAACAACATCCTTTTTTTCTTTCTCACCCATCCTTTTATCCTCCCTTAATAACCTAAGCAACTCCTCCTTAGACTTCCTCCTCAAATCAACCTTCTCACCACGCTTCAACAATCATCACCTCAAAATACCTCAAAAATATGTTGGTATTATAATCGTAAAAACGTGGCGAGGATACCTGAGCCTTTAGGCTTGGGAGGAATCGCCACTCACCTCCACATCTCGTCTTACAATAAGATTACTATTAAACCCCAAACTACACAAATCTCTTAAACTACACTTGTTTACATCAGTATGTCCGAAAGTTCTATATAACATATTTAATTCTGGATTATACTTAATGTCCTTATTCTTGAATTTTTGTTTAAAATCTTCAATTTCACTTCTAAGTCTTATCTGTCTAAATACTTCTTCTATTGCTTCAACTTCAATTCCTTTTCTGTAACCATGTTCTTTCTCTAATAATTTAATTTCTTGCATTATTTTTTTTATAATCATCTGTTTTGTAAGTTTTTCCATTAGAACCAACCCCCTTGAGAATCTTGTAATAACTCTTTTCCACAATTTTTACATATAGAGTGGTTTTGGAATCCATCAAAATTTCTTTTTTTAGATGGAAAATGCCATCCTATTTTACATAATAATTTTTTAATCTCCATTAAAATCACCTATCTTCAACTACCCTTTTTTAGTCTGATTTATTTGGGAGTATGTCGTTTTTTCTTCTTGGCAAAAAGCCTTCTCCTTCCTTTTTTCTTACGACCTTGAACTGTTTTCCTACCTTCACGCCTTCTTTTCTCGGAAAGCAAATCTTGTTTCTCTCTCATTCGTCTGGTACAATCATCTCTTTTAACTAAAAGCTTTCGTATGTAATGCTCGTTTGGTCTTCTTTTGGATTGTTCTGCTTTAATCTTCCTTGTAAATTTCTTTCTTTTCTGTTCATATCCTCAAATATTCATAAATTCACCCTGTTGTGTTTATTTGGTTATTCTTCCTCACCAAAAATTTTTTTAATTTGTTGTTCTATAATCAAAGGATATGTGTCATAAATAATCGCATCTACAATCTCCCAATATATGCTAGGATAACCCGATGATAAAAAATCCAACCATTTTGGCTTTAATTGTATTAATTCGTGTTTTATTTCACCAAGGTCCGCAACTGTCATATTTTTCAAAGCTTTCAAACACTCCAAAACATCAGCTTCAATTTTTAAATGATATTTTGGAGGTATAAACCCTTTTTTTGTTTTTTTTCTCCTTACCAATTTTTCATACCCCGCTCTTTATAATTTCGCTTCGTGTTCGAAACCTGCGTGCTGAACAAGATTTCCTTCTTCAATATCTTTAAAAGAACCACTTTTCATTTTTTCACAAAACTTATAATTACGCCATCTAATTCAATTTCTAATTCATTTGCAAATTCCAATAATTCCAACAACCCCCTTCTCTTTCAATACTTCTGAAACTCTCTTTTTCGAAAAACCATATTCTTGACCACTCTTTTTTTTTCTTGAGTCATACTTAGATTATGTGACTTGCTTGGTTTCAAATGTTCTTTTCTTGAGAAAAATATTGTTTCGTTTATCTTCTCACCTCCTGCTTCTAACTTGTTTATCGCTTTTTCTAGCCATTCTAAGGCGATGTGTAAGTCGCCATCCTCATATTTATGAGCCACCATAATCCCCTCAACCCTATATATACCATCCTCGCTGGGTTCAATCACGATTTTTTTCCCGTCAATAAAAAAGTCTTTTGATATTACTAAGTTCATCTTCTCACCTATAACTTCTCAGATATTATTTGAACCCCGTTATTTTTCTAACCAAGGAAAAGCTCCTTTTTTGGTTGGGTCCGGTTTTAAAAACACTAATAAGTGTTCGTGTCCTTTAGGCATTAGTTTTTCTTTCCATATCTGGTTTGGAAAAGATTTTCGCATCGCGTTTGGGTAATGTAATATGATATGGTCAAACTGTTCAAACCCAACAGACTTTAAAGCATTAACAGTATCAACATGATAACTATAATACTTTCCTCCCTTTCTGAAATCATTAACATTCATAATACAGAACTTACCAGGTTTAAGTATTCTAAAACAGTGAGCATATACTTCTGTCATTCCAACCATAAAATCTTCGTAAGAAAGCCTGCCAAGCTGTTCTGGCTCATCACCATACCACTCAAGATTCCAGTAAGGCGGCGAACTAAAAATGAAGTCAACGCTATTATCTGGCTCATCAATTTTTCTACTATCTCCCTCAACCAATTTTATGGTTAAATTCTCAGGATTATCTTTTAAAAGATGTTCTCTTACCTTTCTATTGAACTTCATGAATTCTTTAGAGCAGTCCCACCCAATGTAATTTCTTCCTTTTTTATAAGCCACTTCCATACGACTATTATGTCCACAATTATGAACCACAACACCATTTGCTATAAAATTATTAAATTCTTCTACTTCCATATTATAAACATCTATTTTTTCCGTTAATTTTTCTATTTTAATAAGTTTGTGGTTATAATTAAACTTATTCCTTGAAATGTTTCCTACCGTGTTTTTATGAACACCAACAATTTTTCCAGATTGTTTATGTTTTTTTCTATAAAAAGCCATTAAAGAATCGTTTTCTTTTAAATCCTTTGCTTCTTTCCAAGTTCCATCTAATAACATTACCTTATGATTTGGTGTAATCACCAATTCTTTTTCATTGTCTAAAGTTATTTTAATAACTTTCGCATTTTTTCTTGTTTTCCTTATATTCCAAGCCTTTCTTAATTTAAGTTCTTTACCATCACAACAATATACGTATGTTTCTTTACCAACCAATGTTTTTATAGGAACGTCTCCCTCAGGAATAGAAATTAGCGTATCTCCGCTAACACAAAAAGGGTCAAAAAACACTTCTCCTCTCTCAGTATAGAAATCTAGCAACTGTTCCAGTATATCTCTTGGGAACATACTAATAGCTCCTTTCCAACGAACATTCTGGTTTCTGGTGCTATAATCATAAATCTGTAGTGTTGGATTCCTGTGTTCTTGAGATACTTTGTGCTGGCTCCTATCTGTTAAATCAAGTTTCTCACTGTGTTTAACAGGCCACACGCTATCAGGTATTCTACCAAATATGTTCAGCAACCTTATCTTCCCAGCATAAGCGTCTGATTTACCTTTAAGTATCTTCTTCTTTTGCTCAGGGTTTACCTGGATTGGCTTTAAAAAATGTTTCCAGTCTTTCAAGCATTTCACCACTTTTAATTATTCTATATGAATCATCGTCTTCGTGATGCGTTGAGAACTCTATGATTTCTGCGTCTGTCACACCACCAAACGAATGAACAAGGCCGGGAGGTATATGAATTATTGCTCCTTCATCTAATACTTCATATTTTATTTCTCCATCCTGGACTGTCATCATACCAACCTTACCCTTATTAACATAAAACGTTTCGTCTTTCTTTAAATGAAAATGAAGACTGCACATCATTCCTTTCTTAATCACAAGTTTCTTACCACAATACTGTTTGTTAACAATCCATTCTTCATATCCCCACGTCTTATCAACCTTTTTTACCATTTTAAATCCTCTTCTGTTAAATTAAATTTTTTTTCATAATAACAACACACCGCACCTGTTACAAATGATTTCGTTCATTGAAACGGTATTCTCACCTCACATTCTGAACTATCACAATACTTATCAACTAATTCATGGGTGTCTCCTTTCAACCTTACTTTCTTAATCTTATTAATCTCGTTTTCATATTGTTCCTTCGTTAATGGTATGTAAGGTGCTTGTTTATACCCATGTTCTTTACGTGGTAAAAAACTAACACCTTTCAACCTTACTTCGTATAATTCTAATATGTTTTTAATATCCTTCGCTTCTTCTGGTGAAAAATAAGCGGTAACGCTTACTTGGTTGTCTGCCCAATAAGTCTGAAGTTGTGCAACATTTTCTAGTTGTTCCCAAACACTTACTTGGTCAACACTCCTATCGAAAAACTCTTCTTTAACTGGGAAAGACACCACCATCGTGTTCTCACTATACTTATCTTTCTCAACTTTATAACCTGCTTCTTTAAGTTGTTTAAGCATAGGACTACCAGACTGAAACCTTATGTTTCTAATATAATACTCTGCCACAGGATAATGAACTCCGGGCGTCACACCAGCTAACAAACTAACAGTTCCGCTTGGTTTAACACTGGTTGTTTTAATTGAGTGTGGTATTCCAAGCCATTCAGAATATACTCTGTCCCAATACTGAATTTTTTCATATCCTTCTTCACAAGCCTGGAAAAACTTTCTTCTACCAAACTTCTTAAATGCTTGTGTGATACCACTAATACTACATCCAATACGCCTATTACGATTCATAACCCTATTAGTTAGTGGTTGATGGGTGGGAATAAGGGTTACTGTTTTAGCATACATATAAGCGTATTTAAGCGTCTCAATCCATTCTTCCAAAGTCTCGTGTTTTGTAGGATATGTCTCTACTAAACAACATAATTCATATGGTTCTAGTGTTTGTTCCAAACAGGGATTCCCACCACCAGCACGATAATCTTTGTTATCTGGACGACAATTAATACGCGAATATTTTCTAGCGTTCTCAAGCCACTCATAGCCAGGTTCTCCATTCTTCGCTGTTCTATTAGCAACATCTGAATAATCCATTCCTATCTCTGCAAAAACACTATTATTACTCGCCCACCTGTGATTATAAATCTCTTCTTTATGTTTTTCTGGATTTTTTAAATCTAAAAAGGTTGTGTCGTTTGGGTCACCAAACATTATCTCCGCTGAGCGTCTAACGTTTCCAGACACAACACACTTTCCAACCAAGTTAAATATGTCTACAATATCTGCGCTGGTTATCTTTTGGCCTACTCTTCCATAAAGCAACTTTACTATGGATTCATACATTTCTTTAAGTGGTTCTGGGCCGCTGGCAGTCCCACCAAAACCATTTATGGGACTACCAAGTGGTCTAATACTGCTATAATCAACTTCTGAGGGTAATGCGTTCTTACCAACAAAAGCATTTAATACTGTTCTTAGTAAACCCACCCAACCTTCTCTCGTATCTGGAACTTTAAAAACATAGGTTTCGTCCACCTTTGGTTGCTGAATCGTGATTTTACCTGCTCCTTTGGTATCACCACCAACACCAACACCAAGCATACTCATATCCATTAAAAAACAAAAAGGTTCTGCGAAGTCTGTGGAAATGTTTTCTGTGGAAACAAACGCACAATTATTAAGGGCCGCGCCTCCGCGTTCATACACATAGTCTGTACCCATCATCCACAAACCACGACCAGGCGGAGTGAACTTAAACTCCCACATCAACTCAAACATTCTCTGAGCAGAGTTATTGGCCTTCTTCTGACTCCAAGGCAGCTTATTTTTATAACAATGTCTCTTCTGAATAGTGAAAACTCCTTCTACTACTCTCCGTAAAGTCTGCCAATACTCTTCTGTCTTACCATTAGGTAAGGGCCTTGCGTAAGTCCTTTTAAAAACCACATATCCAAGAGGACCCCATTTAGGTTGCTTCCCTTTAAACTTATTAACAAAATCATCGTTTAACGTAAAAAATATTTCGTTGTCATCCATGTTAACCAACCTCGTTTAAAAAATTTTATTTCTTCTTACCATACTTTTCTAATAGTAAGACTAGAGCTTTTAGACACTTAACTATTCTATCGATACCAATATTTTTAGCAGTACCAAGCTTAGTAGATAGTATGATTGATTTAGCATTATACTTTTTTTCATTCAAAAAATCTTGAATGAGTTTCTCAGCGGTCTTCTTCAAGTATTCTCTTTCATACTTCTGACTAAGAGCAATCCTCTTACTATCTAACTTCTTTTTCTTCTTATTGTCTGGCATTTAACTCACCTCACAACACCTTCATAATACGACTAGCAATCGCCGCGAAACATATATTTGGGTCGAAAGATAAACTCATCTCCATCTGCCCGGTTGAAATAATCTCTGTTATCTCTGCTTTTGTTTTCACCGGCAAATCAGATTTGAAAAACATATCTTCTAAATCAACTAATAATTTATCATAATCTGGATGCCTGTTTGGTATTTCATATCTTATTTTACTCCACTCCTTAGCTCTTATGAGTTTATAGACTTCCTGAGATATTAGTTCTAACTCTTTCAGTTCCATCATGGTAATCTTCTTATCAGGATTAGAAGATAGTCGTTGTAATGTGTTAATACTTGTCCTAATATCTCCCTTGCTAATATCGGCAATCATGGTTAATATTAAATCTGTTGTCTTAATATCTTCTTTCTCAACGATAAATTTTAACCTGTTTATTAACTCATTCTTATCAGGAGCAGTAAATTCAATTAGTGTAAACCTGCTTTGAATTGGTTCAGGAATTTTATGTAAATAATTACAAGTACATAGGAACCTTCCATTCCTAACGTATTGCTCCATCATGGCTCTTAAGGCAGCGAAAGCGTTAGCACTCATATAGTCAAACTCTTCAATCCAAATAAGTTTTGGCTTCCCCCCAACACTACTCTTAGAAGTGATAAAATTATAGACTGTTTCTCTAATAGTATCAACTCCTGTGGTGTCGCTACCATTAATCCTGAGCACATCAATAGGTTTCAACATATCAATTATAATCTTAGCACATGTGGTTTTTCCTGTCCCAGGAGGCCCGAAAAACAATAAGTTGGGCATCTCCATAGGCTTCTCAATAATGGTTTTCAGAGTAACTAAGTCTTTTACTCCAATCACTTCACTAAAATCTTTCGGCCTGTATTTTTCTATTAATGGTAAACTCATTTACACACCCTCATATAAAATGTGTGGTAACACACTATTTTTTTTCTTCGGCAATTTTTTATTCTTTCATTACTATTGGCGCTATTATACAAATAAATTCCATGCTTCCTTCTTTCTCAATAGATATTAGTGGAACTCCTGCGCCAATCCTGAACTCAACCACCGTATCTAAAGCATTAAACAACGAAACAAACATAGGACCCACCGTTACTGAACCCGTTCCTTTACTTTTCAGGGGGTCAAAAGGAACTGTGTTAATAAAGAAATCTGATTCTCCTTTAACACCAACCTCGAAACTAAACACATCTTCTTCTTTCTTAATATCCACGTGGTTGATTTTGAGAACATCTAAATCACTAATGGTTCTCTGTATCTCCCTACTATCAAATATTATATTCGCACTCGTTTCAATCTTTGGCATGTCACCACGATATATTATTTCTTTACAAACGGACTCTGACGCAAGAATAACATATATTTGCCTTCTATCATCAAATAATCTGATTATAAAGTCCTCTACTTTCTCTATTTCTATGATGTCGTTAAAGCTTTTCAAATACTTTATGAAAGAAGGCGTGTTCTTCACAAATATCTCGCCAATAGGTTCATACTCTACAAAAGCATCTTTTCCAAGGCTAGTCATAGTCATAGCTACGTTTCCTGGGTCTCTCACAGCAGATTTTAAACCTTCATCAGTAAAATTCAGGTTTATAATCATTAATGCGCCATTCAAACTAGCTTTTCTCACAAAATCTTTCAATATGTTTGCTTTAACTTTCATTTTATCATAACTCCTTGGTTTTTTCAACTGCACCTTTCATAATCTCAGAACTGCTTCTCACCTTCTTACCACCGGTTCCCCACACCATCTTAATACCCAACTCATTACATAAATTTATTTCTGGAACATCTTTCAATGTTCGTCTCTTATCTCCTCCAAGACAAAACACGTCTGGGTGGAAAACCTCTAGCTCTGTGCAAACAGACATATCTTTTGGGTTTTCATCGTGAAAACTAATTTTTACATCGTCAACATAACGCAACGCTTTCAAAATTTCTTTTCTGTCATTCTCTGACATAAAAACAAACCCCTTCTTCTTCTTAAGCCAGTTATCATTATTTAATATGACTAGTAACGTGTCTCCATAATCTCTGGCTTCTTTTAAAAAATTGATATGTCCGACGTGCAAGGGGTCAAAACCTCCTGATACGGCTACTGTAACCACTTTTAATCACCTTTTTTACTTATTCTGCTTTCTTTTCTTCGGTTTTTACGTTAGGAGTCTGTTCTTCTTTTTTCTCTTCTACTTTCTTTTCTACCGCTTCCAATGTTCTTGGTTCTGCTGTCTTAATCTCAAGCTTAACCGTTTCGGCTTTTTTCTCGATTTCTTTAAGTTTGGTAGAAATAGGTTGAATGTTTTTTTCAATCATATTAACCCTTTCATCTATATATTTTGCGTAATTAATTAATTCGTTTATCTTATCTCTTACCTCTTTTTCCCTTAGTTGTGGCTCAATTTTTTCTTGTTCTACCATTTTCCCACCTTCCTTATTTTATAATCTTCTAACTACCTTACCTTTTCTTTAAATATTATTCTTCCATTAGTTAAATCTTTAATAACAAAATATTCGTCGTTTTCCCAATAAAAAGCTATTTTACCGCGTTTTTCCCTATCCAGAAATCTGGAAGACACCTCTCTAAATCCAGGTAACCACACACCAACATAATTAATAAAATCTTCTCTACTAGCACACCTTCTTTCAGTTACCATTTTAAAAATATGTGGTTATTTTTCTAAATAACAAGTATAACTACAGTAATCTAACACATACTCTTTGCCATTCTTAATCGCTGTTTTTCCCTTTGGTGGTTTGCTTTTATAAAAAAGTGTTCCACAAACCCTACACACACAGTTTGGTTCTCGTTTCATTTTACATTCACGAATCCTTCTTTTTTAATAAAGAAATTACACTCATTGCTCGGTAAATTAGGACTATCCACTAGTTTAGCATAAATACTTCCTCCTTTTCCAGGCCTCACGTATATTCTGAACGCGCTGTTATGACCAACTATATGACCTCCTACCGGTGTGGTGGGGTCTCCATAAAACTGAGCTGGATTGGCATGCACTTGATTAGTCACAAGCACAACCAAGTTATATAAATCAGCTATTTTAAGTAATTGGTGCATGTGCTTATTAAGTTTCTGCTGTCTCTCAGCCAGTGTGCCTCGCCCTACAAACTCTGACCTGAAATGAGAAGTAAGAGAGTCAATCACAAGAATCCTATAATTCTCACCATTCTTTTGCAACATCTTCTCAATCTCTTCCACTAACAGTATCTGGTGGTCAGAATTATAAGCTCTACTAACATAAATTCTGTTCATCGCATCATCAAAATCTAAGCCGTTTGCCTCAGCAAAATCTTTTATTCTATCTGGCCTGAAGGTATTTTCGGTATCTAAGAAGATTGCCTTATTATCTTTGTTCTCAATTAATGCTCTTACAACAAGCAAGTGAGCTAACTGGGTTTTACCGGACCCGAACTGTCCATATACTTCGGTTATTACACCAGATTCAAAACCACCTTCCAACATACCGTCGAAATCGGAGCAGCCTGTTCCGATTTTCCGGATTTTGTCTCTGCGTTTTGCGAACTCTTTGGCTTTTTCAAAACCAAGCTTCAAGTTCTCCCTTGCTTGTTGTATGAGCTTTCTCGCGACGGATTCACTAATCCCTGCGATTGTGCTAACCTCAACAGGAGTTGTAACTGCTAATGACATCAATGTAGATATACCTGCGCTTTCCAGTTTTTCAATTGTGGTAGGACCCGCACCTTTTAATATTGATAATTCTGATTTTTTTGTCATTTTAAAAAAATGAATACCCCACCAACAAAGACGTCCTTTGCTGGTTTTTTATGGGGTAGCGGCAACATGGCCTTGCAATTTTTCTCCTTGCCATCATGTTGAATGACGCACATGGCATTCGTTCATCTTTCCAACATGATTATCATTGATTATTCAATGAATATTAATCTGTTCCTTTACTAATATCTTCAAGTATTTTAAGAGCTTCTTCAATAGTTTTTAATTTAGCGTCGAACATCCGTTCTTTATCAGACTGTCTTTCTTTAAGATTGGCTACTTTCTTCTCGGCTTTTTCCAACTCCCAGTCTAAATTCCTCTTCTCCCGGTCACATTCATCCTGATATGCTTGTTTCTTGTCTTCAATAGAACTTCTTAAAGAGTCAACGGCTTGCTCGGCTTTCCTTATCTCATCAGCAAGTTGGAACTTAGCTGTCATTATATCCAGCTTCTTTGTAATTAATCTTTCTACAATACTATATCTACTTTGGCTTTCTCCCATAATAATCACCTCATTGAATAGGGAAATCTTCTTCTAATAATTTATCATACTTCTTATAACAACCATAAAGCTCTTTGCTAAGCCTATCGAATTCTTCTTGATTAAGTGAATATTCGGCAATGTATTTAAGTAAAACATTAAAGCTCCTATCATATCTCATCAAGGACTTTGGAAACTTAATAATATTTCTATCAACTTCATACTTAATACTTGTCAACGGGTTTTCCCTGAAATAATTAATCGTGGCTATTACATCCTTATAAGTATCTGCTTTTAAATTCACTATTCTTTCTACGTCAATCACTTTATCAAAACGAGTTGTTAATCTTCCTTCAAACACAAAAGGAATAAATCTGTTAGTGACTGCTTTTGTGAACATCTGGTCAAAATACTCTTGTGCTTTACCAGTATAATAACTTGGAAGATTATAAAACAACACCAAACTTAACTTACTAATATCATATTGTTCTTGGGTTGTGTTCGTCTTTCTACTTCTTTTAGTATAAGTGTTAAAATAGGCGCCTGTTGCTAACAAGAACTCTTGCATCTGTATCTTCTCATCCTTCTTCAAATTACCAAGCTCGTTAAGAATAATAAGTTTATTCCTTAACACATATTCCAGTTTAGCCATAGTTGCCCCATACAAGTTAGCCATAGAGTCAACTAAATGACCAATAATATTCATAACGGAGTCCTTGCCAAAACCAGCGTCTGTAGACACCCTGTAATTAACCCTATCTATAAACGCCGCTAAAGCTATTATTTTATAAAGTAAGAAATGTAAAGGCTTGGTGTGTGAAAATTGTGGCATTATATCCACCAACTCTCTAAAACTCATCTTCTTTTCAGCGGGAATCTTGATAGAAGTGATGCCAATAATAAAATTGAATACATCGTTCTTATAATCTTTTTCTATTGTTTCGGTAACTTTAAAAGGTAGTTGTTCAACATGTTCATCTAAAGCGAAGTATTGTTTAATTCCTTTCTCCATAAAGAAACCATAAAATTTTTCTCCATTAATAGTTATACACTTCTTCTTACTTACAAGATTTTCATCTGTGAAGATGTCGCTATACAACTGATTATTAAAATAAGTTATACAATCGTTGTGAAACATAAACTCATCTTCTTCTTTCATCGTCCCACCTTAGAATAAATATTCTTCGTTTACACCTTTCTTAAAACTTATCTTGTCTTTTGGTTCTTTTGGTTTTAAAAGTTTTTTAATCTCAGAACCGCTTTTGTGTTTGGTGAAAGACTTTAAAATAGTGGCTTCCCCTTTCAAATCATATCTTATAAGCATGGTAACCCACAAATAACCATATTTGTCTGGTACAGGAATCTCTGTTTTTGTCTCTTCTGTTGGTTTCTCAATTGGTTTGTTGTTGAGTTTCTTTGGCTTCACTCCTTTTAACAGTTTTTCGTAAGGATTACTCATTTTAGCCTTTTAATAGTTTAAATAGTTCTTTAGCCCTTTCTTTAGTAATACTGTTTTCGTATACTGGTTGTTGAGATGCTTCTACAAATAAGTCTTCGTTTATATTATATCCGCTTTTAAGCATCGCTTGTGTGTCTTTAACCAGCTTCATCTCTGTTGGTGTCATAGAAACACCATCACTCTCATAATCTGGTTTTCTTCCTTCAGATAACTTTTCGGCTTCATATCTCTTTATAAGCCTACCGCTTCTTCCTTCTTCAACGATTTTTCTAATAGCCACTTCAACATCAATATTTCCATTAGTTAATTGAATAAGTTGTTTATTCAAGTTCTCTGTTGGAAAGAATATTACTTTCCCAGTGTATGGTGTTGGCATTGGTGTTCTTTCCTTTCCTTCTCTTACTTTAGCATTCTCCACGAAACCAAACCATAAATACCACTCACCAAATTTTCCTTGCCCAGTCTTCACTGGTGCGGCACAATCAAGTTTTATTTTGACCGGGTCTCCAAGTAAAGGAATATCTTTCAAATCAAGTATTGGATTAATCTCTTTTTCGTTTGGCATTTTCTTTTTCCTCCTTTATTTTATCCACACAATCTTGACACAATCCTACGAATGCGATAACTCCCTTGTCTGTTTTAGATGCTTCTCTTAAATATAGTGGTTCTGATGTTATATCAACTTCTTTCTTACAACCAAAACAAACACCATCTTCTTTCAGCTTTTTATTAACCGCATCCCATAGAAATCCCATCTCTCCTAAACTCTGTTCTACGGCTTTTTCATCGATTTTATCTATTTGAGTAACATCCTTATTATCACTATCCTTTAAAAAATCATCCAGTTCTTTATCAGAAACCATTTTTTCTCACCTATTATAATGTCTTTTTATAACATCATTAAGGAATATTGGGGTCCCTCTTGAAAAAAACCCGGAGGTGGTAGAGGGACCCTAGGTTTTGGAGGGGCAATGAGTGTTATTAAACAAACTATCGTAAGTTTCTTGGTCGAAACCAATTATTTTCTTCTTACCTATAAAAAGAACAGGTATTTTCTTCTCACCTACTTTCTCTATAAAATCTTGTGGGTTATCCTGAATATTTATAAAACTATAAAAAATTTTTTTCTCGTCTAAATATTTTTTTGCTAACAAACAAGCAGGACAATATTCTGCGCCATAAAGAGTAACTTTTTCAACATTCATTTTAATATTTTTTGAACTGATTTTCAAACACATCGTAAGGAACAGCGTGTGAAATTCCTTGATTGTCATTATAAGAAATAACTATTCCAACAAACCTTAGTTCGTTTTTTCGCTTCACAAAAACAGGTCCTCCACTATAACCTCCTCTTACCACCTCGTCTAAACACACGCGAATTTCTCCGGTATCCTTATTATGTATTATCGCGGTAATGTTGCTTTTTTTTATTACCCTGAATCTACCACCGGGGTAACCACCAATATAACACTCTTCGCCTATAATAAGGTTTTTATAAGATATTGGGGGTGTTCTGTATGCTTTGTACTTATCTTTTTTTGTGCTTATAATTGCGTAATCCTTTTCTAAGTCAAGTCTCTCAAGTTTTCCTTCAAGTGTTTCTCCATACATATCCACAACAACCTTTTCATGTGATTGAACATCAGATAACAATGGGTGTTGTGGCTTAAGCAGGTGACCAGCAGTTATGTAATAACTTCTATTACCCCCATCTTTAAAATTGTATAACGAACCAGATACCTTTCTATCGAAAAACACACCCCTGGCTTTTCCTGTTAAACGAACAGTAAATTTATATACATTCTCAAAAGCACTATTCCAACGTCTTAATCTATCGTTTTCGTCACGACTAACTTCTTGAAATTCTTGGTCTTGTTTTAAATAATTATCAAGAGTTTGTGTGTTAGCACCGTTTTCTGGCATATACGATGTTGACAAACCAATAATCGCGCAACCTATTAAAAACTTTTTTAACCTATTCATTTGACCCTATAAATATTATTTCTTCAATCTTTTGGCTTTACTCCCACTCTTCACTTTTTTTCTACCGCCAGAAGCCTGAAAGTTTTTACCTCTCTGATGCTTTTTTTCATGTATAGACCTTCCTTTTCCCTTAAGCTTATACTTTATTAAATTAGAAGGCGTATTATGAGTTCTGTCACCATCCTTATGATGAACTCCTTCACCAGGCTTGGCGTTTACTATTCTTCTGTAACTTCTTCTACCATCCTTGTACGCTGGGTTTTTCTTCCCTATCATAGCCCTAGAAATCTTTTTTCTTGTCGAAATTTTTTGAGGTCTTCCCATTTTAATCAACCAAAAATACACTAACAACAAACGTATAAACAAATTTTATACAAATAACATATTTTTATTGTTATTAACCATTCTGGGAATGATGCTAAAAAAATAAACAAATCACAATGATACCTAAAAGTTTTTTAATAAGACTCCTATCTCACATATTCCTAATTATTCGTTTTTGCCCACCACTAGCCATTAATCCCTTTGCTCGCTCCCTTTCATATATCTCTTCAGGAGACATATCGTCTTTCTTAGTTGTGGCTTGTTTATTAATATTGGCTTTATCGGGCAAAACACCAGTAGTCTTTACCGGACCTAAAAATTCTTTAAAATTAATATTGAGTGTCGCTTTAAGATTTTTAACGTTAAACTTAACTGCTTTAACACCGTTATAAGACCTTCTGATAAGGGCTTCAATATCGTCCTTATTTAACACGATTTCCATCTGTATCACCAATAGACATAATATACTATGATAGTTCTCATATTTAAATCTTTCGGTTTGTATTAGGAGCACGCCTCAAATCCGTCTGTCCAGCTAATAACTCACAAACCCGTTCTTCACCTTCATTAGTGTAATTATCTGGGGTAAAACCACGTGTGCCAATCTCAAGATGAACTTCTTCATGAACCACTGTTTTTACTATCTCATCTATTAATTTATCTTCTTGTAAACAAACTCCTAATAATCTCCAGTAATCATTACTAAGATTAATAATGGACTTATCTAATCTAACACAAGCTAATCCTTTAAACTCTTTTGGTTTAGAACCATTAACGGTTTTAAAATTATATTTCTTCATATATTTGCTCATGTTGGTCGTGATGATGTGTTCTCTCATTTTAAATTAAACCCACATCATTAATACTTTTATCGTCTATATAGACGTCGGCGGCTGGCTTGCCAAATATTAATTTATGATATTTCACACCCCATTCTTTTAACTGTTTCTTTGTTAGTTCGGTTAAATCTCTACCACTATCCATTCCTCTAGCAGTAAAATAAATAATGGTGTGTCCCTCATCATAGAGTTTGTTCAGCTTTGCTATCTTATCTTTGAAAGGTTTTGCATCCGGGTAATCCCAATCTCCCTTCTTCTTAGTAGAGACTAACGAACAAATAGTGCCGTCAATATCTACACAATATCTAGTCAAGTTCTCACCCACCGTTTCTATTCATCGTCTTCAGTATTGCTTACTTTAATATCAAGGTATTGGTTTGTGTGTTTATCATTAAAAACAGCAAAGTAATCTCTCAACTCATTAAATAAGTTTTTAAAAGCTATTTGCTCTGCCTTTGTTCCATTTTTATCATCTATAATTTCTGGAATTTCTATAACAAATTCTTTATGTCCTTCATCACTACTTGTTTCAACATAGTATCCGTTAATTGTCTTCTTAATATGACATTCCCAATTATATTTCATTTTTTTCCCTCACTCACAATTCATAATCTTCGTCTAATACCTCTAAAGCATCTAAATAAAATATTTCTAATTCTTCAGGATACTTCTTAGTTTTTTGTAGCGCCTCGGCTAACTCTTCTGTTTTTAATATTTCATAGATAGCGAAATTATCCAAGTCTAATATGTCCGCTCTCTTTCCGTTTTTAAAAATTGCTTCTGTAACGATTTTCCTACCGTCTTTTATCAACATATAGGCTACCTTACATTTCGCTAATTCGTGTTCTATGCTATTTGTAGTGTTTATACGCACAGAATTAATATCGACTCTAAAACTATTACTTAATAATCTCATACACCTATTTCTTCGTGCTTGTTTTTTAAAAACCACTTTTAACCATTTTAAAAAGAGTATTAGTCTTCAGTTATTCATTCATTCACCATCTCAAACCACAACTCATCTATTGCTTCCTTCTTTTCTTTCGTATTATCCATTTTTTCTTTTTTAGTCATTTTTATCTTCTTTTACTACATCTTTAAATACTTTTCAATATGTTGATATTCTATATCTCCAAACTAGGGTATATATTGTTTCTTCTTTTCACCCATGTTTTTCTTTTGGTTCTTTTTAGGCTCCTGCAACCATATGCGTCCCACATTTAGGACAAACCATTCCTGAACAGGGTACTCCTCTCTGGTGGGTTGCTTTTGTCCCGCAACTTGGGCAAACACAGTTTGTTGGTCCGCCAAAGCCTCGCCTTGGCAATCCTCTTCCTCCTCTTTGAGGACCTACCAACGGACCTCTAGTGTTTCTTCCTGGCATTTTTTCACCTCTATATCTGTATTTGATTATTCTTTAATCTCCCACCAAACTTCCAATTACACAACCCCCACTCAGCCCCATAATTACTTCCAAGTAGCTTCATAGGTTTGCTGGGAAGTGTGTCAAGGGTAGACTCAAAAATATACCAGCCTTCACCCCAGTTAACTATTGGGTATGAATGTCCAAATTTGGACCCGTCTTTCTTCCTCACATAACCACAAGCATTAAACACTTCATTAGCTTTGAACCCTGCTTCCTTTGCTAAGTCAAGAAAGAGGATTGTGCCGTCCTCACAATCGCCTTTGGTATAAGCGAGGCTAATCGTACTAAATCTCCAGTCCTCACCATCATCAAATTCATAAGTAAGAGCATTAATAACATATTCCCAGATTTTCATAGCACACGCCTTCTTATCCTGTTGGTATAATGTTCTTAAATGATATTTGTCTGCTAACATCTTAATATGAGGAGTCACGCTATAGATATGTGTGGGTTGTAAAACTATTTGCTTCGACCCAGTCTTAGTGACTATCTTGCTTTTTGGTTGATAAGGCATCACATTATTTAAAAAATCAGGTTTTTCAATATTATTATCATTTAATTCTTGTTGTAAGTATTCTAAAGCATCGTTTAAGGCACCAATCTCGTTCTGGTTTTCCTCTATCTGAGCCTTTAACGAATTAATCATATTATTTAAATCCTGAATAATATCTATATGCCTTTCCAGTTCATCAGAGGTATCGTATTTTACATCGCCTTTAAACAGAATTTTCCAAATGAGGTCTTTTATGTTTAACATCATTAACACCGTTATACATTTTAACAGCTTCTATATGATAACAATGAGTATTCCTAATATTACCACAGCTACAAGTATATTTGTCCTTCATAATATTATAAACAACATCATAAATTTCTCCAGAAAGTCCTTTCACAATATATCTTTTCCAAAATAACCCGTCATATAATAAGAAAATGTTTTCACCCGTTACTAGCATCCTCGCTTTCTCTGTTTTCTTCACCTAAATCACCAGTTAAAATAAAGATGTGCTATAATATGTATGAAACTTCTTATTTATAAAGTTTTCGAAAAGAATTCGGATTATGCCTCAGGTTAATCCATAGCTTTCAATCATAATCCTTCTATAGGATTTTTGCGCGGTTTTACAGTACCCACTATAGTTTATAAACCTTTTTGTTTTTTTTTCACAGCCTACATTTAAGAAAATTTTTCTACACACCAGACTAATAATAACAATATCTGGTCTTGGTTCTCCGCATATCTAAGATGTAATTGTATTTATCAAGCAAGGCGTCGATGTAATACCCCTTTCTCTCATAGAATTCTAATCTATCAAGGTATAACCTAGCATAATCACTAACATCCTTAAAATAGGAATCTATGATTTTTAGAAGGAGCCAATCCATATACCATAAATCGTATTTATCAAGTATAACTTTTCTTTTCTTTAAATCATTGAAGGTAAGCTTCTTTTCTTTTGGCTCTTTTTCCTTCATAGCCTCTTTTACAATTTCCATTAATGTTTTATTCTCCGGATTTCCCCCCATCTTAATCTTTCCCATAGTCCTTTAAACGGGAAAAATGAAGTTTATATAAAGGTTCGCCTACCTTACTTATTTTTTTGGTGAAAAAATAGAGGTTGCCCTTCTTGTCTTTATAAAAATAAATTCCGGCTACCTTGTTATAAAAGTGTAGCCCAACATCTACAAGCTCCTTTTTACTGAGCAATCCTTTTTCCTTAATCCTTTCTTCAAGGCTTTTACCACTAATTAAACCTGTCATTTCCCCTATAATATCTTTTAATATAACTTCTCCTATATAAAGCTTTTGATTCGGCGTCAT
>Ga0190334_1000059_pt1 | contig 51531 bp, 50 predicted proteins | sample 48720478_MG_FD_161270 | JGI IMG/M metagenome (GOLD analysis project Ga0190334, IMG submission 161270) | Hydrothermal vent sediment bacterial communities from Southern Trench, Guaymas Basin, Mexico - 4872-04-7-8_MG | ecosystem: Environmental > Aquatic > Marine > Hydrothermal vents > Sediment ... | reverse complement strand
GATTCCGCCAACAGGCGGAAGACGGAAGGGGGTAGAAGGAGAAAAAACGGGGAAAAGTCGAGGAAAGGAAACAATATTAACATTTCCTGAAAAAAGGAGTCGGGAATTCCGCCACCCAACCACCCCGCCCTCCCACCAATAGCAGAAGGGGAGCATTCCTCCTTGCAAAGAAGGGGATTTGTCGTACCATGCACCATGCTAGGTTGGTTTAACCGGAACCGAACGAAAAACACTCCGGGTGCGACTTTTAGTCGCTCCCGGACATTACCGTTTTAAAAATCTTCCCTATCCTGCAAAACGTTTTTCCACCGCCGACCAGTCGACCAGTTTCCAGAACGATGCGATGTAATCGGGTCGCCGGTTTTGATAATCGAGATAATAAGCATGTTCCCATACATCGCAGGTCAGCAGGGGCTGCAGGCCCCTCCGCAGGGGATTGCCCGCATTCGACTCTTGCACGATGTCCAGGCCGCCCTCTTTTGTTCTAACCAGCCAGGCCCAACCCGATCCGAAAAGGGTGGCAGAGGCTCTTGTAAATTCTTCCATCAGGGTTTCCATACTACCAAAAGCCTGATCAATCGCACGTTTTAATTCTCCATCCGGCACCTTTTTCGGTTCCGGATGGAAGCCGGAGAAATAAAAGGTGTGATTCCACACCTGGGCGCCATTATTGAATAAACCTCCTTCAGCTTCCCTGATAATCGTCTCCAGGTCAGCCTGAGCAAATGGCGTCCCTTCAATCAGCTTGTTCAGATTGTTTACATAGGCCTGGTGGTGTTTGCCGTAATGGAATTCAAGAGTTCTCCGGCTCACATACGGTTCCAGGGCATCCAGTGCATACGGTAGTTCAGGTAGATAAAAGGCCATTTTGTTTGATGTTTGTTGTTTATATACAAAAGATACGGATTTTTTCTCAGGAATCCATACTGTCTGGCAAGTCATTTAACAGTACCGGCCATAATACCGGAGCATACTGAAAAAAATACCGTCACGAAAAATGCGTGACGGTATTTTTTTAAAGCGTATTCAATGATTATTTACTGAACCTCCGGGCCACTTCATTCCTGTGAACCAGGTTCCAGAATGCTTCAGGGTATTCGGGACGGCGGTTCTGATATTTCAGATAATAGGCATGCTCCCACACATCAAGCCCCAGAAGGGGAAATCCCTTCACCCCGGCAATATCCATCATGGGATTATCCTGATTGGAAGTGAACGTAACGGTAAGCAAACCGTCTTCTTTCCTGATCAGCCATGCCCAGCCTGAGCCGAATCGGTTAGCAGCCGCCCGTGAAAATTCGGAGTTGAAATCCCCGAAAGAACTGTAATCCCGGTTTATGGCATCCAGCAACTCACCTTCAGGCTCCCCTCCTCCATCGGGCGAGAGTATGGGCCAGAACAGGTTGTGGTTGTAGTAACCTCGCCCATTATTTCTTACAGACACCGGGTATTCTGATATATGGCCCTTTATATATTTCCTCTATGCTGAGTGATCCTGCAGGGGTCCCCTTAACGGCATCATTCAGTTTGGAAGTATATGCACTGTGATTTTTGGTGTGGTAGATCTCCATTGTCCTGGCATCTATGTGCGGTTCCAGGGCTTTATATTCATAAGGTAAATCGGGTAATTTAAAAGCCATGGTATCTTCTTTTTTATGAGTTATGCTATTAAAACTGATTCTTGATTAACAGACAATCCGCGGGCACAATTGTTCACTTTTCCGAACAGGCTGCCATATTTTACTATCTTCAACCCCTTCATTTCCCAACACTGACCCATGAACCGGAAGATCTTGAATCTGGCCGTGCCGAACATTATCAGCAACATTACGGTACCCCTGCTGGGAATGGTCGATCTTGCGCTGGTGGGGCATCTGGATTCGGCAGTGTATATCGGAGCCATAGCCCTGGGAGGGACCATTTTCAATTTCATATACTGGGGGTTCAGCTTCCTGCGCATGGGAACCAGCGGTTTTACTGCCCAGGCATGCGGAAGGAGAGATCTCCAGGAAGCGACTTTATGGCTGGTAAGGGCACTGGGGGTAGGACTGGCCGGAGCCATTCTGGTTTTGTTACTGCAACGTCCTATTGGATGGCTCAGTTTCACGTTATTCGGAGGAAGTAAAGAAGTGGAATACTGGGCAGCCCGGTATTTCTATATCAGGATATGGGCGGCCCCGGCCACCATCACACTGTATGCTTTCACCGGCTGGTTCATCGGCATGCAGAATGCCCGGTTCCCCATGATCATTACACTGGTAGTCAACCTGCTGAATATAGGCTTTAATGCTCTGCTGGTGCTGGGAGCGGGCATGCGGTCAGACGGGGTGGCCCTGGGCACGGTGCTGGCTCAATACAGCGGCCTGGGCACAGCTATCTGGCTCTACATGAGATATTACCGGAAGTCGGGCAGGAATATCGTCATCCTCAAAGTCTGGGATAAAGACGCATTAAAAAGATTTTTCCTGATAAATAAGGATATTCTGATCCGCACCCTTTCTCTCATCTTCGTTTTCACCTTCTTTACAGCCAAATCAGCCAGCCGGGGAGATATCATCCTGGCCGTAAATACCCTGTTGCTTCAGTTTTTTATGGTTTTCTCCTATCTGATCGATGGTTTTGCCTATGCTGCCGAGGCGCTCACCGGGAAATACAAAGGAGGAGGCAACCAGCCCATGTTGAAAAAAACAGTACAGTATTTGTTCGCCTGGGGTTTTGCCCTGAGTATTCTTTTTGCTCTTTCCTATCTGGCAGGCGGAGAATTCCTGATCCGGAAACTGACGAGCAACCGGGAAGTAATTGCCGTTGTTCAGCCTTATATGTTCTGGACGGTGGTAATCCCTCTTATCACTTTCCCGGCTTTTCTGTGGGATGGAATTTATATCGGAGTAACCGCCTCGGCCGGCATGCGGAACAGCATGCTGATCTCTCTGGTACTTGTCTTCCTTCCGGGATATTATTTCCTGACTCCAATACTGGGAAATCAAGGGTTGTGGCTGGCCATGATGTTGTTTATGATCACCCGGGGAGTGGTGCAGACTATTCTGTCAAAAAAAGTTGTTTTCGGAAAATAAACAATCAGGACTGTGAAACCGAAAGGGGGCCTTTTTCCATTTTTTCTTCAACAAAGGAGGCAATCCGGATCCCGAAGAAATAAATTTTTACATCATACAATTTCACATGCCATTTGCGGTCGAGAGAAGGGACACTTCCTCTGTAATCCGTTTTCCTACCAAAAAAGGGATGCTTTTCCCCGTTCTTTCGCACGGTATCTGAAAACTTTAATTGACGGTGCAATAATACACTTTATCATTCAATTTACTATATGTCTCATGCATATTTTGATCAACCACTTTCTAACAACCATAAATGCACAATGGATGTAGATAAATTCCTATCTTTATCCAGGAATAATGATCACCGGTGAAAAATAGATCATGACGGTTATCTCACGCAATACAAGCATTGAAGAACTGGTGGAAAAAATTCCGGCCTCCGTGTCATACCTGATGAAAGAAGGCATCCGGTGTATTGCCTGTGGGGAACCCATCTGGGGAACTCTGGAAGAGGCAGCCCGTGACAAGGGATTTGACGACAACACCATCGACCGCTTTGTGAGGGAACTGAATGAGTTGGCATCATCTCCCGGAGAAGAAAAGCAGGAACCCTCCATTCGTGTAAAAAAGCTGAAAGATCTCTGACCAGCCTCCTTCACTCATATCTTCCCTCAATCAGGAATTCCTTCACATACTGTCTGATCCCTTCTTCGAGGGAAGTAAATGGTTTTTTGTATCCTTCCCGTTGCAATTTTTCCACTCTGGCTTCAGTAAAATACTGATATTTATCCCTGATATCTTCCGGAGTATCGATAAAACGGATCCTTTCAGGTTTTCCGGCAGCAGCAAACACACTGCGGGCCAAATCGAGGAAAGTACGGGCTCTACCGGTTCCCAGGTTGTATATCCCGCTGTGTTTCCGTTGCTGCATCATCCACACCATCGCATCGGTCACATCCTTTACATAAATAAAATCACGTTTCTGTTCACCGTCCTTCACATCCGGGCGATGTGACCGGAACAGCTTCATTTCACCTGTTTTGCTGATCTGGTGCCATGCATGCAACACCACCGACGCCATTCTGCCCTTGTGGTATTCATTCGGACCGTATACATTGAAAAATTTCAGGCCTGCCCAGAAATACGGTTTTTTCTCCTGTTCCAGCGCCCACATGTCGAATACCTGTTTCGATTCACCATAAGGATTCAATGGCTTAAGTTCGGGTATCAACCGGTGGTCGTCATCATACCCCTTTTCTCCCCTTCCGTAGGTGGCCGCCGAAGAAGCGTAGATCAATGGTAAGCCGTACCGTATGCAGTCTTCCCACACCCGCCGGGAATAGTCAATATTCAGCACACGGAACACATTCCGGTCGAACTCGGCGGTATCGGTCCTGGCTCCCAGGTGAAATATGAACTGCACAAAACGGTGGTTTTCGGAAAGCCAGGTAAAAAACTCATCCCTGTGAACTTTTCCCGTCAATTCCTTTCCGGCAAGATTCCGGTTTTTATCCTCGCGGCTGAAATCGTCAACAGCTACCACATCCCGGTATCCTTCCGCATTGAGCCGAGCCACCAGATTGCTTCCGATGAAACCAGCCGCACCTGTAACAATAATCATAACCTGCTAATTATAATGCGAAAATAGTCATTTCATTCCATGTTAACGAATACGCTCATTATGAATGATTCCCAAAACAACTATTTATCTGTTAAAGATTTTCTATCTTTGCCGGGGTTAAAGGCACCAATCACCTCAGCATGCTTTATCTGACGCGCAGGGAAAGATTCAATGCCGCACACCGGATGTATATTCCGGAATGGACGGACGATAAGAATCTGGAGGTATTCGGAAAATGTTCCAATCCCAACTGGCACGGGCATAATTACAATCTTTATGTCACCGTAAAAGGAGAGCCTCATCCGGAAACCAGCTTAGTGGTCAGCCTGAAAGAGCTGAGCCGGGTGATCAGGGAAAAGGTCATCGAGCCCCTGGATCACCGGAACGTGAATCTGGAGGTGGATTTCATGAAAGGAAAAATCGCCTCCACGGAGAACCTGGCAATGGCTATCTGGGAAGTGCTCGAACAGGAGGTACAGGTGCTGGGAGTTAAGTTACACTGTATCAGAATTGAGGAGACAGAAAATAATATTGTGGAATATTACGGAGAAAAAAATCATGGAAATCATTAACGACGGTATAGAAACGCGTGATGATTTTGGTTATTCCAAAATTGAAAGGTACGATGCCGAATCAACGCGCCAGCTGGCTGAAAACTATAGAAATATACTGAAACTCCTCGGCGAGGATCCCGCGCGGGAAGGCCTGCTGGACACCCCCGTGCGGGTAGCCAAAGCCATTCAGTTCCTCACCAGCGGATACGATATCAATCCTTCCGATATTCTGTCGAAGGCCCGGTTCAAGGAAGAATACAAGCAAATGGTCATTGTCAAGGATATTGAGGTGTATTCCATTTGCGAGCATCATATGATCCCCTTTTTCGGGAAAGCTCATGTTGCCTACATTCCCAACGGCTATATTACCGGTTTGAGCAAAATTGCCCGGGTGGTGGATGCCTATGCCCGAAGGCTGCAGGTACAGGAGAGGATGACCACCCAGATACGCGACTGCATTCAGGAAACCCTGCAGCCCATTGGTGTGGCGGTGGTCATTGAAGCACACCACCTGTGCATGATGATGCGGGGAATACAGAAACAAAATTCGGTGACCACCACCTCCGCCTTTACCGGTGAGTTCCTGAAGGAGCCCACCCGGGAGGAATTCATCCATCTGATTGGCTCCAAACTGCATTAAACGACATTTCCGGGCTGTTTCCGGATTCGTGCCGAAGCAATTCATATTTTTGTAACCAAAAAACAGAAACATGAAAGCTTATTTATTTCCCGGGCAGGGTGCCCAGTATCCAGGTATGGGAAAAGATCTTTACGATTCCCTGCCGGAAGCCCGCGAACTATTTGAGTCAGCCAACCGCATCCTGGGATTCCGTATCACCGATCTGATGTTTGAAGGAACGGACGAGGACCTTCGCCAGACACGGGTAACCCAGCCTGCGATTTTTCTGCACTCCGTGATCCTGGCCAGGGGACTGAAGGACAGTTTCCGGCCCGAAATGGTGGCGGGACATTCGCTGGGAGAATTCTCCGCCCTGGTAGCCGCCGGAGCCCTGAATTTTGAAGATGGTTTGCAACTGGTAAGCCAGCGTGCCCTGGCCATGCAAAAGGCCTGCGAAGCTGCTTCATCCACTATGGCAGCCATCATGGGGCTGGAAGATACCCTGGTGGAAAAAACCTGCCGGGAGATATCCGGGGTGGTGGTGCCGGCCAATTTCAACAGTCCGGGGCAGGTGGTCATTTCCGGCTCAATAGAAGGAGTGAAAGAGGCCATTGAGAAACTCACCGAACTGGGGGCCAAGCGGGCCATTCCTCTGAAAGTGGGAGGAGCCTTCCATTCGCCCCTGATGGAACCAGCCCGGGCTGAACTGGAAAAAGCTATCAATAAAACCGGTTTCCGGGCACCGGTGTGCCCGGTATATCAAAATGTGGATGCCCTTCCCTCCACCGATCCGGAAAGCATCAGGAAAAATCTGGTAGCCCAGCTCACTTCGCCGGTAAGGTGGACACAAACCATAGAAAACATGATCCGCGACGGGGCCACCATTTTCATAGAAGTAGGACCGGGCAATGTGCTTCAGGGACTTCTGAGAAAAATAAACCGGGAAATCCCGGCCAAAAGTGCCGCCCTTTAAACGGGCAGGTTCCCCGGACTGGATATTTCTCCCGGTTTCATGATCACCCCACGTCGGTGCTTCCCGTCGATCTGTACCTTGATGGGCTGGTCGAACCTGATATGCCTCACATAATCGTCTTCGTAGGCAGCTTTCTGTTTTTTCAAAAAGTCCAGGTCATAATATCCTTCGTTGATATAAGGATTGATGGTAAAATATCCTACCCTGAAGGAAGTGAGGTTATGGAAGAAATGTGTTCCCTGACTGGGATCGATCCGGTAATCTTTCAGTCCCGATTCCACAATGACCCTAGCCATGGAAATCTGGGCCCACTTTGTGGGAATACCCAGCCAGGGATCGTTTGATCCCCAGCGACCCGGGCCTACCAGCACATAATTGCGGTTTTCTTTTTGAAACCGGTCATTCAGCTTTTCGATTGATGAAGCAATCCGGTCGCTTTTCGAGCTGTCGAAGGTTTCAGGTTTTACATAGATCAGGTCGGCTATACCGGCAATAATACCGTTGCCCAGTGCCGAATCGGAAATGATAATGGCTCTCTCCGGAGGTATCTCCTGCAGTTTGAACTCTCTGGTCTGGTCATTGTCCACAATAGGGCGTATCTGAAGGAAATTGAAGATTCGTGGATACCCTTTCGGGACATCCATATTCACGGCAAATTCAATTTCGATGGGACTATTCATTTCCTTCTGGCCCATTTCCAGAAGGGAATTCAGTATCTCAGGCAGGGGAAACTGGTTATGCCGCAATATTCCGGCAAACGACACAATGCTTTTCCCTCCTTCCTGATACCCGTCGCGGATCATATGGCTGTGATAATCATAGGTTGATACTACATATTTTCTGAACAGGGGATCATTTTCAGCTTCTTTGACAGGAAGCTTCAGTATGTTCACCCCGTCGTCGGTGGAAGGGACAAAACTATCCAGCGACATATCGAGGGCATAGAACCTTTTCTGGGTGTCACGCAGGGCCAGGTCAGGATCGGAAAGCTGAAGGATTTTCTGGGGATATTTGGGGGAGAACCTGAGGGAAGCTCCACCGTCCACAATCAGTTTCCCCAATCCGTAAGCTATGCTGGCTATTCCATCTTCGGGCATTTCTGGCTCGATGGGATAAAAATTGATGGAACGGGCCACTCCGCTGAGCGTGGGGTAAAACCGGTTCCCGTACTGCCGGCCACATACTTCCTGAAGAATGATCCCCATTTTTTCCTCATCAATCACATTGGCCGTAGCCATCATATAGGCCTTGCTGCTCTTGTAATACACCGAGGCATACACTTCCTTGATGGCATCGGCCAGGTATTTGATCATCACCGTATTATCATTTACCCGCGGGATCATGTAGGTAGAGTATATTCCTGCAAAAGGCTGGTAATGACTATCTTCCAGCTTACTGGAAGAACGGATAGCAATAGGATTCTTCACCACTCCCAGAAATGCATAGAGATCCTGGTAGATCCTTCCCGGGAACTGGGCGTTCACAAAACGCTGCAGTATCTCCTCATCGGGCAGGTCAGACAGGGCAATCTTGTAAAGTTCATTCATTTCCATGAACTCATCGAAAATGTCTGTACTCAGCACCACCGTACGGGGTATGGTGATCAGCACATCGGAATGTTTGAAGAAAATGTTGTTCCTCTTGATAATGGAATTCACAAATGCCAGCCCCCGGGCTTTCCCTCCGATGGATCCCTCCCCTATCCGGCTGAAAATAAGGTATTCGTCGAAGCTGCTCTTGTCGAATTTGGCTATCACCCCCCGGCCTTTCCCCATCCGGAAACTGGAAATAGCCTGATACACAAACTTCCTCACCTCGTCGAGATTGTGGAAATCTTCCAGGCGAAGGAACTTGAACATCTGCGCTATGGGAAACAAAGCCCTGGCATTCAACCATTTTGAAAAATGGTTCCGGCTGGTATGGTATTCCAGGGTGGCATCGGGAATGGAATACAGCATTTGCTGGAACGACTGCAGATCGGTTGCCCTGCCGATTTCTTTCATGGTGGCAGGATCGCGGAAAATGAACGGCCCAAAAGCCAGCTGGGTGATGAAATAGTTCTGCAGTTCCAGGGTGATGGTTTTGGAGTATTTGTGCACAAAACCCACTCCCAGTTCAGTAGCCACGGCAGCATTTTTCAGGTCGGACGACTGCAAAAGGAAAGGCATGTGATCAACATCTTCCCTGATCTTGCGGCACAATCTGATCCCAGCCTCGGGGTCTTTTGTCCCTTTTCTTTTGAAACTGATATCGGAAATCACTCCCAGCAGATTATACTTGTATTTCTCGTATAGCTGTATAGCTTCCTCATAGTTGGTAGCCAGGAGTATTTTCGGGCGTCCCCTCATGCGAAGCATCTTCTGGTGTTCGTTCAGGGCTTCGCGCTGGAATTCCTTCGATTGCTTCAGTACAATTTTGTACAGCACCGGAAGGTAAGAGGAAATATACCTGATGGAATCTTCCACGAGCAGAATAGCCTGAACGCCAACCTGTTCAATATCGTAATCGGCATTCATACGGTCCTCTATCAGCTTGATAATGGCTACCAGCAGGTCAGCGTTCCCAAGCCAGCAGAAGACATAATCAATAGCCCGGAGGTCTTCCTTCTCCAGCTTCATGCTCACCTCACGCGAAAAATAGGTCAGCACCACAATGGGGATACGGGAATATTTTTCTTTGATCTTATGAGCCAGCTGAAAAGGATCCATATCGGCTACACTCAGCATGGAAATAACCAGATCAATACTTTCCTTCTCCAGAATCTCAAATGCTTCGCGTGCCGTATTGGTCTGAATAAAGACCGGCGGATACCGCAGGTTCAGGGAAACGTATTCATTGAAAATCTGTTCATCGATCCGGCCGTCCTCTTCCAGCATAAAGGCGTCGTAATTACTGCACAGCAAAAGCACTTTATGAATACGGTTCTGCATCAGGAGATTGAAAGAAGTCTCGCTGAAATCGTACTTCTTCATGTCAGCATATATGGCCGGATAATCAATTGGCATATTCATTCTTCAATCATTTTTTCCGTTATCCACATGATTCAGGGTAATCACCGCAATGCTTTTTTTCCCGTCCATTTTGACCTGAAGGGGACGGGCAAAACGGACGTGCCTGAAATATTTCTTTTTTTCCACCAGTTCCTGTTCTCCGATAATATCCCAGTTGATGAAATCGCCCGGCGACTTATGGTTCACACTGAGGTATCCCACATTCATTGAAGTTACGTTATGGAAGAAATGCGATCCCAGGGAAGCATCGAGAGGGAATTCTTCCATGCTCATCTCGACGATCACTCCTGCGTTCGATATCTGCGACCACACCACCGGGATTCCGATAAAGGGGTCGCGTGTTCCCCACCGGCCGGGACCTATCAGAATATATTTTCGACCCAGATCGAGCATGGCGGCATTTATTTCTTCAATTTCAGAAATCATCCCCCGGGTCTTTGTCTTGTCGAACAGGTCCGGTTCCACGTAAATCACATCCTGAATATTTTCTATCAATCCGTTCCCCATGCTCCGCTGTGAGAACAACAGAATATCTTTCCTCGGAATCCGGTCGATATCCACCTCATAATCTGTCCGGCTGCCTACCATGGGTTTGATCTGAAGAAGGTAGAACGAAGCCAGTCCATCCTGATCCTTTTCCAGGTCCACTGCGTATTCAATTTCCACCGGTGACCCAAGAGCTTCCTGCACTACTTCCAGGATTACTTTGATGGTATTGGCCAGGGGGACATAGTCATATTTCAGGATATTGGCAAAATTGATGACCCGTGGACCGTTTGCATCCAAGCCCGGTTCAACTCTGTCGTTCACCGGGTCGTATACGGAAGCCATGTACTTCAGTGTCCCGTGCTTTTCGGCTTCGGAGATATCCAGACACACCAGACCGGCATCTTCTCCTTCCAGCAGGTTAATTTTCTTTTTACTCATGTCCACTGCATAAAACCTCACCTGGGTATTTTTGTGAAGTTCTTCCGGAGTCAGTATATCCAGACGGGGATAGGAAGGAGAAAAACGATAAGCTCTTTCTCCCTCCACTACATACTGTCCCAGTCCCACAGCCGCTACCGCAAGCCCTTCTTCAGGCTTCATATGGGAAATGGGGTAATAATTATATGACTGGGCGGTGCCGCTGATATGCGGATAGTAAGCTTCTCCGTACTGATTCCCCACCACTTCCTGCATCACAATGGCCATTTTTTCCTCCTCGATCTTGTGGTTGATGGCCATGAAGTAGGTCCTTGCATCGTTCGAATAGATGGATGCATACACCAGCTTGATGGCATGAACCGCCTGCATGTATCTTTCTTCAAAATCAGGATGATTGTTCGGAAGCATGTAGGTTTCAAACACCCCTGAAAAAGGCTGCATCAGGGAGTCTTCAAACAGGGAGGAAGAACGAATGGCTAACGGGTTATCAATCAGTTTCAGAAATACTTTCAGTTTTTTCTCCAGGTTATAGGAAATTTCTGCATTCAGAAATGCCTGTCTGATCCTGTCATAATCTGTTTCCTGATATACCACATCATACAGGTGGTTTCTTTCCATGAAAATATCGAACTCATCTGTTCCGATGATGGAGGTGCGGGGTGTACGGATCCTGATGTTGGGGGTCAGACGGGAAAAGCCAAAATGATATATCAGGGTATTGATAAATGCCAGTCCCCGTCCTTTTCCTCCCAGGGAACCGCCTGCAAAATTCACAATATTGCTTTCATCGAGCACGGCTGTTTCGTCAAAATTGACGATTTTTCCTTTTTCTTTCTCGTTGCGGTATTTGTGTATGATCCTGATAAGAAATTCACGAAGTTCCTCTGGGCTGCTGAAATCAGTTATTTTCAGAGGATTGATGATTTTGGCAATCTGTATCTCTCCACGGGCCATCAGCCAGAGCGAAAAGTGGTTCTTCACACCGTGATAGACCAGGGATTCTTCGGGAACCGTGCGGAGGTATTGCTCAAACTCACGCATGCTTTTGGCCACGGCTATCTGTTTCCCCTGCTGGTCCCTGTATACGAAATGTCCAAAACCCAGGTGGTAATTGATAAAACTTTTCAGTTCCTGTATCAGGCTTTCCGAATTTTTATCGATAAAAACTGCCTTCAACCGGTGGGCAAGCTCCGCATTTTGCGGATCGGACGATTGCAGAACAGCCGGAAGATTGCTGATTTCGTTTTTCACGAAACGGATAAAATCAACCCCGGCCATTTCATCCAGTTTTCCGTTTCGGGGAAAGCGTACATCGGAAATAACACACAGCAGGTACTCTTTGTATTTGGTAAAAAGCCTCAGGGCTTCTTCATAGGTCGGAGCAAGCAGTATTTTGGGTCTTGCCCTGAGTTTCAATACTTTATACAGATCATCCGTGCTCACATCCTCAATGATCCGCTGGGTTTGCTCAAGCACAACAGAATACAGCAGGGGCAGGTAACGGGAATAGTATATGGGACTGTCTTCCACCAGCAGGATAACCCGCGTCAGACCTATGCGGGTATCATTATCGGCGTTTACCTTATCTTCCAGCAATTTGACCATGGCAAAGAAAACCTTTGAATCGCCGTTCCATACATATACATGATCCACCGCTTTCAGGCATTCAGCTTTGCTTTCCAGGCACTCATAATCCCTGTTGTTATTGAGCAACAGGAAAACCGGAATATACGGATATATTTCCTTGACGCGACAGGCCGTTTTCAGCGGCGTTTTCTTATCCATTCCCATCATCACAATGATGAGGTCGAAATGTTTATATTTCAATCGTTCAAAGGCTTCTTCCTGAGAAGAGACTCCGGTTACCCGGGGCATGGAGGTAAGGTTCAGCTGATGATACTCTCCCAGGATATGGTCGGAGAATCTACCTTCTCCTTCAATGCAGTAAGCATCGTATAATGTGGCAACAAGCAGAATCTCATGTACCTTGAAGGGCATCAGATCATGAAAAATATCCCGGGAAGCATTGTGTTTATCGAGAAATTGCTGCAAAAGCTGCCGGCTGCTGGTAGGTTCCTGTTCCTCTTTCAGGAATTCTTCCTTATTGAATGGTTGCGGCCTGCTTCTCCGGATAATTTCCCTGGCCCTGAAACTGTTGATATACCCGGCAATGATATTGGCCAGAGTATTGATCAGGTCTCGTTCTTCTTTCAGGAAGGGCCCCTCATCCATTTCAGGGAATTCACGGGTATAACATACCTCAATTTCTCCTTCCTCATCCCCGATGGTACTGAATTTCTGTGACTGTATCCACCGGGTTTCAGAAAAATTGGGCGAAAGAAACACCTGTTTATTGAAGGTGATACGAGCTCCCGCAAAATCATGATATTGCCAGGCCAACGGAATGATCAGAACAATCTGTTTCAAAGATTCTTCAATGGGTTTCCCCTGCTTGAGGATGTTGGTTGTTTGATTGATGCATGCCAGTTCCTTTGTCCTTTCCTGTTTTTCAGCCAGGACCTTTGCCATTTCCTGCTCCATGCGGCTTTGCATTTCAGGATCGTGCCGGTTCGGATGCTCACTCATGGTGCTAAACAGAATTATTCGATCATACAGGAGTGTATCCTGATAAAGGTAATGGATTTTTGGAAAAGGAGGTAAAAAAAGCCGTTCCCAATTCAGAACGGCTCAGAGCGGGTCAAACTTTCCAGGTATTCCCGCTATGCAGAAGGTCATCTAAACTTTTCAGGGGGGAAGATTTTTTCACCTTCTCAATCTGAGTTTCCACGGCCTTTTCATAGGTTGGTGCCGTGACATTCCTGATCACTCCCAGCGCCACGGGATAATTTGGATACCTCATATTTGCCAGCATGAGGTGGATTCCGGGATTATTTTCTGTTGCATTGTGCACCAGAATATCTTTCTCGGTGATCCCATTCTCACCGATCTTCACCACCTTCAGCTTGAGTCCGTCAAGCACCAGTCCCTTATCCCTGTCCTTTCCGAATATCATAGGTTCACCATGTTTCAGGATAATCTGCCTGTCGTCCTTATGGGCTTTATCGGTGATTTCTGCATGGGTTTTGTCATTGAATATAACGCAATTCTGCAGAATCTCGATCACCGAGGTTCCTTCGCTTCTGGCTGCTTCAAAAAATATTTCCTGCGAAAGTTGTATATTGTTATCTACTGAACGGGCAAAAAATTTCCCCTGGGCCCCGATCACCAGTTCTCCCGGGTGAAACGGATTTTCCACTGTGCCATAAGGAGAGGTTTTTGTCACAGCCCCCATTTTGGATGTAGGAGAATACTGTCCCTTGGTAAGTCCGTATATCTCATTATTGAACAGCACAATATTGATATCAATATTGCGCCGTACTGCATGAATAAAATGATTTCCCCCAATGGCCAGGGCATCCCCGTCACCTGTAATCTGCCATACGCTGAGGCGTGGATTGGCCACCTTGGTACCCGTGGCAATGGCCGAAGCCCTGCCATGGATCCCGTGAAATCCATAGGTGTTCATATAATAAGGAAAGCGGGAGGAACAACCGATCCCGCTGACGAAGACATAGTCTTCCCTGTCGTAATCCAATTCGGCCAGGGCTCTCTGAATGGCATTCAGAATAGCATGATCACCGCAACCCGGACACCACCTGACTTCCTGGTCGCTTTTAAAATCTTTAGGAGACAACTTCTGGACCATTGTTTCTTCCATGGCTATTCCTCGTTAAGTATCTTGCTGAAAGCTTCTTTTAATTCAACAACCGTAAAAGGCAAACCCTGTACTTTATTAACCTGATGGTAATGGTGATCCTGAAAATTCATCCTGAGATAACTGGCCATTTGACCGAGATTTAATTCACAGACCACTTTCTTTTTAAATCTTCCCAGCAGCGTTTCGATATTTTTAGGCAGGGGTTTGATATAATGCAGATGCATCAGGCCCACCCGGTATCCTTCTTTCCGCATTTCATTCACTGCTGTAATCAGATGACCATAGGTTCCTCCCCATCCAATTACCAAGAGATCGCCTGTCTGGTCTCCCTCAATTTCCTGTTCAGGGATATAATTGGCCACCCGCTGTACCTTTTCCTCCCTGGTCTTGACCATTTTTTCATGGTTCAGGGGATCATGAGACACGCTGCCTTTCATTGCGTCCTTTTCGAGTCCGCCGATACGGTGTTCCAGTCCTTTTGTTCCGGGAATTGCCCACAGGCGGGAAAAAGATTCCGGATCCCGGGCATAGGGTTGGAAATTCTCATGCCCTTCTTTCACAATGGGAGGTTTGATGGAGGGTAAATCTTTCGAAGAAGGTATGCGCCAGGGTTCGGAACCGTTGGCAAGGAATCCATCGCTCATAAGCAGCACCGGGGTCATGTGCTCCAGAGCAATCTTGGCTGCCTGAAAAGCGTAATGGAAACAATTGGAAGGAGTACTGGCAGCGATTACCACTACCGGACACTCCCCGTTCCTTCCGTAAAGGCTCTGCATGAGGTCTGCCTGTTCGGTTTTTGTGGGCAGGCCTGTAGAAGGACCTCCACGCTGAACATCCACAATCACAATGGGGAGTTCGGTCATGACAGCCAGGCCAATGGCCTCTGATTTCAGGGCAAGTCCCGGTCCCGAAGTGCTGGTCACAGCCAGGGAACCGGCAAAGCTGGCACCCAGGGCGGTACATATCCCGGCAATTTCGTCCTCTGCCTGAAAGCTCTTCACTCCGAATTCCTTTCTCATGGACAATTCTTCCAGTATTCCGGTAGCAGGGGTAATGGGGTAGGATCCGATAAACAGCTGGAGCCCTGATTTTTCGGCAGCGGCAATAAACCCCCATGCGGTAGCCACATTCCCGTTGATATTCCGGTAAGTTCCCTTCGGAATTTCGGCGGGGCTAACCATATAGGTTGGGGTAAGGGCCTCGATGGTTTCCGCATAACTATAGCCGGCATGCAATACCCGTCGATTGGCTTCCACCACCAGGGGCCTTTTTTTAAACTTGGTCTCGAAATACTTAATGGTATGATCGAGCGGCCGGGCAAACAGCCAGTAAACAATTCCCAGGGCAAACATATTCTTGCTCCGCAGGACACTTTTCATGTCCAGACCCAGGCCGTCCAAAGCCTTCCGGGTAAGAGTGGTGATAGGCACCCTGATAATATTGTAATCGTTCAGCTTTTCTTCCTCAATCGGATCACTGGTATATCCGGCCTTTTCCAGACCTTTTTCATCGAAACTGTCACTATCGAGTATAACGGTCGCTCCGGGTTTGAGCCAGCGGGCATTGGCTTTCAGGGCGGCGGGATTCATGGCAACCAGCACATCGGCATAATCGCCGGGAGTTCTGATTTCCGTGTGACCAAGATGGACCTGAAAACCCGAAACGCCACCCACGGTTCCATGAGGAGCCCTGATTTCAGAAGGATAATCGGGAAAAGTCACCAGGTCATTGCCGAACAGGGCTGCCGAATCAGAGAACAGGGTGCCGGTTAATTGCATACCATCTCCGGAATCTCCTGAGAACCTGATGACTACTTCTTCCTTTTCAATAACTTCTCGTTTGGTTGCCATTATCCATTACTGATTACATATTCTCATAAAAAATGTAAATGCATATAAAACCCATGATTTCATATGCATTTATTCCCGATGTGAGTTACCTGAACTATGTATGGTAAATTGACTTCGGTTTCCACAACAAAGGTAAATAAATATGAAATGGTTCTGTTAAAAAGATTTGTATTTTTCAACATAGAAAAAAATCCTTGCAAATCTCCCATTTGTTGCGATTACCAAATATTGCATGGCTGAAAATTCCTGTTTATTTTCATGGGAATATGGGCTACCTTTGATCCGTTAAACCATTGTAAAGCAATCCATCATGGCTCTTATCAAAACAGTCAGGGGCAAGAATCCTTCCATCGGGAAAAACTGTTATCTGGCCGACAATGCCACCATTATCGGCGATGTCATCATGGGAGATGAGTGCAGCATATGGTTCCACACGGTGGTGAGAGGAGACGTGAATTCGATACGTATAGGGAACCGGGTAAATATTCAGGACGGATCGGTGTTGCACTGCCTTTATCAGAAATCCACCATACAGATCGGCAACCATGTTTCCATTGGTCATCATGTGATCGTTCACGGAGCCACCATCCATGATCATGTACTGATCGGTATGGGGGCAATTATTATGGATCATGCCGTAATCGGCGAAAATTCGATCATTGCGGCAGGAGCTATTGTGCTTGACGGAACGGTTGTGGAACCCGGTAGTATTTACGCAGGCGTACCTGCCCGGCGGATGAAAGATGTGAATCAGGAACAAACCAAAAACATTATTGAACGCATTTCAGAAAACTATCTGATGTATGCGGGATGGTACCGTGATAACAACGGACAGGAATGATCAGAGCCAGAGGTCTTTCAGTTCCAGGGAGATATCTTCATCGAAGAACATGCGGGCTACCTTCCCGAAATAATCGGTGTGATCGGATACAAAAAACCGGTGTTCACCTTTTTTTCCCGATGCCAGAAGGCCCTGCCGGGAAAGTACTTCTTTCAGTTCTTCGGCTACAATCTGTGCCGAATCAATGATATCCACCCTGAAGTCATAATATTTCCTGATCTGGTTCTTGATAATGGGATAGTGTGTACAACCCAGGATGAGGGTACGGATATTTTTCAGCTTCTCACTGGAAAGGTATGCCCGGATGATGGCATTGCTGATATCATCATAAACAAAACCTTCTTCAATCATAGGAACCAGCAGAGGGGTAGGCATGGAAACGATTTCCATACCGGGCTGTCGTGCCCGGAGCTTTTTCTCATAGGTTCCGCTGTGTATGGTACCCTTGGTACCGATCACCCCAACCTTCCCTGTAACACCCGAGGAAGTGATGCGGCTAACTACCGGATCGATCACATTCATCAGGATAATGTGTTCGCCATATCCCCTTTGCAGGTCATCGAAAGCAGCGGCGGAAGCGGTATTGCAGGCCACCAGCACCACCTTGCAATGCTGATCCAGCAGGAACCGTGTGATTTCTTTCGAATAATGACGTATGGAAGCAGCCGATTTATCACCGTATGGAAGGTGGGCCGTATCCCCGAAATAGATCATTCTTTCGTTGGGAAGCAGAGACCGGATGGCCGCAGCAACGGTCAACCCTCCCACACCGGAATCAAAAATACCTACAGGCTGGCAAGATTGGAGATTCATTACAACTGGTAATGTAAAAGATGACCACTCCCACGAAGGGAATGGTCATCTTCGTTTAGCATTTATATTATTCAAGGCCCAGTTTCTGTTTCACCAGGGGCAGAATATCCTGACTGTCCTCGGAAAAATAGATAATAGCCCCTCGGCTGATATCGAATACATAGGTGAAGCCGTTTTCCTCGGCCACATCTCTGACTGCCTGTTCCGCTTTTCTCACGATGGGCTGAAGCAAACGGGCTTCCATTTCCTGCATGTCTTTCTGGGCGGATACCTGGAAATTCTCTATTCTTTGCTGAAGGTCGGACAATTCCTGTTCCTTATTCTGCCTGATCAGGTCGGTATAATTCTCCTGTTCCTCAAGGTACTTCTGGACCTTGTTCTGATATTCCACCTGCATATCTTCCAGCTGTCCCTGCAACTGAGCCACATAACGTTCCAGTTGGAGCTGTGCGCTGTCCCTTTCGGGCATGAGAGACAACAATTCCTGGCTATTGATATGACCGAATTTATACTTACCGGTCTGTCCATACAGGGTGGTACCTGCCAACAGAAAGAGGGTGCAGATCACCAATCGGGTTAATGATTTCATATACACGATATTAAAATTTTATATGGTTTGCAAATGTACTGAATTAATTTTTATAACCTAATTTTTCAAGCACTTCATCGCTCCGGTCATACTTCGGATCAGTATACAGCATGCTCACGTCGGAAGAAGTATCGAAAATCACGGCATAGCCACCTTCCACGGCAATTCCTTTCACGGCATTATAGATCTCGTCCTGTATGGGTTTGATCAGTTCCTGCCTTTTTTTGAACAACTCTCCCTCCGGTCCGAAATACTTGTTCTGGAGCTCCTTGACCTCTCTTTCTTTGTTGATGATCTCATCCTCGCGGGCTCTTTTCATTTCTTCGGTTAGAAGGACCTGTTCTGATTGGTACTTTTTGTAAAGCCTGTCCACTTCTTCATACATGGTTTTGATTTCCTGCTCCCATTCTTTGGAATATTGTTCCAGCTGATCCTGAGCAGCCAGATAAGCAGGAATATTATTTAAAATATATTCCGTATCCACGAAGGCATATTTTTGTGCATGCCCGGTTGCTGCAACCAGGAGAAGCACAAGTGTAATGGTTGTTAACTTTTTCATGACGTTGGCTTTTAGAATTTGTCGTGTTTAAAATTGCTGACCAATTACAAAATGGAACTGGCTTCCGTTCACATCCGGACGACCAGGAACTTCATCAAATCCATATCCCCAGTCAATTCCAAGGAGTCCGAACATAGGCAAATAAGCCCGAACCCCGATACCGGCTGAACGGCGTATTTCAAAAGGATTAAAATCCCTGATGCTGTACCATGCATTTCCTGCCTCAAGAAAAGCAAGCGCATACAAAGTAGCCTGCGGATCGAGAGAAATGGGGTACCGCAATTCAAAAGTCAGTTTTTCATATACGTTTCCGGCTTTATTGCCATCGACAATAGGTGTCAAAGAACCGTTCTCATATCCCCTCAAGGCGATGGTTTCACGGCCATAGAGGCTGTAACCCGACATGCCGTCACCTCCCAGATCGAAACCTTCAAAGGGGGAAGGTCCGATATCCTCGTTGTAAAACCCCAGGTAACCGAACCTTGCTTTTGTACTTAACACCAAATCTCCTGCCAATCTTAAGTAAAATTCGGATTTAAATACCCATTTATGATACTCGATCCATTTATATTTCTCATTATCAGATACATTCGAATAATCTTTTCCGTTAATAAATGAGTAGGGAGGCGTTATTTGCAGGCTTAGGGAAACCGAAGAACCACGTCGTGGATAGATCAACTGGTCAACCGAATTTCTTCCAAAAGTACTGGTCACAGAAAAATTATTCGATTTTCCGTTCGTAAAGAGAAAATACCCCGCCCAGTTATCAAGCACATAATTCTGCATACTGATCTCATTATACAGGGTGAAATAATCGTCGGGCCAGCCCAGGCGGCGCATTGATCCGATGGCTGCCCCATTGATATCGATCGATTGCCGGCGGGCATCGTCCTTGGGGCGTCCGTTTGTCTGAATCGTCCGGTAAAATGTCACGGAGAGTGAATTGGGTTTTTTACCACCGAACCATGGTTCCACAAAAGAAAGGCTGTAGGCCTGGTAATATCGCCCATTGGACTGGGCCCTGATGCTCAGGGTTTGTCCGTCGCCGGTAGGAATGGGCCTCCAGGCATTTTTCTTAAAAATCCTCCCGACGGAGAAATTATTAAAACGGAGTCCGATCGTACCGATCAGCATATTGGCTCCCCATCCACCGGATATTTCAAACTGGTCATTGGCCTTTTCTTCCAGGTTATATTCCAGATCTACCGTCCCCTCTGCCTGATTGGGAATGGGATTGGGAACGATCTTTTCCGGATCGAAATGACCCAGAACAGCCAGCTCCCTGACCGATCGCATAATATCCGACTTGCTGAAGAGGTCTCCCGGGCGGGTGCGCAGTTCCCTGCGAATAACATGTTCATTGGTTTTTGTATTCCCCTTGATAATAACCCGGTTAATAGTAGCCTGTTCGCCCTCCACCACAATCATTTCCAGATCGATCGAATCGTTTTCCACCCTGGCTTCCACTGGATAGATATTGGAAAAAAGATATCCGTTATCCATGTAAACCGAGCTTACGGCATCTTCATCGGAATAAAGTCTTTCATCCAGGAGGGTCTGGTTATAGGGATCCCCTTTCTCAATACCGAGCACAGCTGAAAGATATTCCGAAGGATATTTTGTATTGCCCACCCATTCAATGTTCCGGTGGTAGTAACGCGGCCCTTCCTCCACGGTAAACACAATGCCTATGCGGTTTTCTCCTGCATCATAGATACTATCCTTCAATATGCGGAAATCCCGGTATCCTTCCTCATTGTAAAACGTCACCAGGCTTTCCTTATCTTCCTTGAATTTATCAGTAATATACTTGGAAGCTTTAAAAATATTCAGGTTTTTCTTTTTCGTATTCTTCATCACTCGCCGCAACCTGCCGTCGGAAAAGATCTCATTGCCTCTGAAAACAATATCGGCAATCTTCACCCGGTCGTTTTTATCCACATCAATATTCAGTATCACCCTGTTCTGGGCATTCGGATCATCTACCTGGGTAATGTTCACTTCTGTTTCCAGAAAACCTTTATCCCTGAAAAAATCGAGAATGATCTTTCTGGTATTATTCAGCACATTTTCCGTTACCTGATTCCCGCTGTGAAGTTTTATTTTTTCGAGAATATCGTCCCGTTCTGATTTTTTCACGCCGGTAAAATGAATCCGGGAAAGTCTGGGCCTCTCGCCCAGATGAATGGTAAGATATACTAAATCGTTCTCTATGCCCGACACATATATTTTCACATCAGAAAACAGCCCGTTCTTCCAGAGTTTTTCCACTGCCTGTGTCAGCGTTTCCCCGGGTATTTTTATACGTTGCCCCACGGTAAGACCTGAAAGCTGAATTAAAATATTCTCATCCAGGTACTGTATACCGGTCACCTGGATACCCCCTATTTCATATTCGCGCGGATTACTGTAATCAGCCACCCGCATACTGCTGAAATCCTTTTCTTCCTGGTGCTGGGGAAAAGCGGGAACAACAAAAAGACAGGCGATCGCCATCAACAGGGTCCTCAATGCAATATTCATCTTCATCATCATATGGCTTGTGCTTAATGTTGTTTGATCTGCTCACTGATTTTACCAAAACGTCGCTCGCGGCACTGAAAATCGGCAATAGCCTGGAAGAAATCTTCCTTGCGGAAATCAGGCCACAGTTTCCGTGAAAAATACAACTCGGAATAAGCCAGCTGGTACAGCAGGAAATTACTGATCCTGTATTCACCGCTGGTTCTTATAAGCAATTCGGGATCAGGCATGCCGGCAGTAGCCAGGTTATTACTGATCGTAGTCTGGTCAATGTGTGCCGGATCCAGTTTCCCTTCGCTGACCTGACGGGCAATTTCCCGTACGGCGTGAACCATTTCCCACCTGGCGCTGTAACTCAGTGCAAGCACCAGGGTTAAGCCGGTAAGATGGGCGGTATCATGAATGGTTTCAAGCAGCTGTTCGTACAGTTTCCCGGGCAAACTTTTCAGGTCGCCGATGGCCCGCAACCGGACATTATTTTTCAGAAGAGTTCCCTTTTCGTTATTCAGGGTGCTGACCAGCAAGGACATCAGCGCATCCACTTCCTCCTTCGGCCGTTTCCAGTTCTCGGTTGACCAGGCATACAAAGTAAGATACTCCAGACCGATTTCAGCCGCTGCCTCGGTTACTTCCCTGACAGACGTTACTCCGTTCTGGTGTCCGTACACGCGATTTTTCCCCTGCAATTTCGCCCAGCGCCCGTTTCCGTCCATAATAATGGCTACATGCCTGGGTAGTTTTTCCTTTGATATTTTTTCTTTCAGCGAGCTCATTTCACTTTGATGCGTTCAATTAATAATCCCAATAAGCCGGACAATCCCTATTTACATTATACAGGTTATAGGTTATAATTATCCCGGCAAACGAATACCAGTCATTATTATGAATGAGAGACCAGGAACCGGGTTCGGTAAGATTAACCACTCCGTCTATGTCGTCGAAGAATGTCTTTCTGAATTCCCATGCTACAGACAGAGCCCATTTCCGGTTCAGGTTCAGTTTCCATCCCATGCCAAAAGGAAGCACCATTTCATAACCGGTTCCTCCGGGTTTCTGCATCACCGACATACCCAATCCTCCACCTACATAAGTGGTTTGCTGTAAAAACCGCGTATAGGGCTTAAAGGGAAAAAAGTTAAACTCAAACTGGAGCCCCATATCCACCAATGAGGAGCTGAAACGCGGACTATCATAAAGATAATCAAAAGACGGAGTTTCTGCGGAAATTTCGGCATAAACCAGATTCCATCGTATGCTGTGGTGGGGGTTAAAATTATGCCGGTAAATCAATCCGAAGCCGGGACTTACAGAGCGGAAATGTCCGGAAGGATTTAATTCGCCAAGATAGTAGGAACCTCCCGCAAAAATACCCAGATCAGCGTTTTTCTGGGCTTTGAGGGAGTATCCGTATGTAAGACAAACACACAACAAAAAATACTTCTTCATGAACACAATTTTACCACCCTGGATTATTCTTCCCTGAATATCGGCCATCCCTTCCTGGAAGTCTGGAATTTCCGGACATAACTTATCACACCGAAATAATAAACGTCATTTGCCCGCGAATATTCTGAAGGAAACCCGTCAATAACATCGGATGTGGTAAGCCGGCCCCCGACTTCCAGTATAAATGAGGCTTTGGGTGATAATCCATACTTCAGGGCTACCCCAACGGGGAATACCATGGCCGAAGAGGTTTGTATCTCGCCGGTCCGGTCAATCAACTTATCATTCTGCCAGGGATTAAATAAAGCCATACCGATCCCGGCAAAGACATATCCACTAAAACTGGAAACAAAATCAGTTACCCCGCGGCCTTTCATCATCAGGTAGCTTCGGGCATATTCTTCCCGCCAGAAGGCATATTCTCCCTGGAAAGAAAACTCAAACAATCCGGTTGTAAAGGAATAATCACGGCCAACATTGGAACCCCTGTTATCGTTACCACTGAGGAATGCATAATTCAGGTTTATTTTTGCCGCCACTCTTTCCACAATTTTGTACCTGGCTCCCAGATGAAAAGCGGGACGTGTTTGAAGGAATCGTATATCCTTGAGCCCAAGAAGATTTTCTCCCTGGCTGTATCCTCCGATATCACCAAACTGATTGGCTGTACCCAACCCTGCCATAGCCTCCCATCTTCTGATGCGCCAGACCTGTCCCGTGGTATCGACTGAAGAAATCACGCAAGTAAAAACCAAAAAGAACAACGGTTTTTTCATGCTGGTTGTTTTTTGGTGCGTACAAAACTATAAAATATTGTGTAAACCATGTCCTTGAAATAATTCAAATTTATAGCCCACGGTTTCCAGCCTGCTTTATTTATGATTCAGACCTAATTTACAAATATCCAACAGGTTTGTAAAGGATCTCACCAAAAAAGCGGTCATTCTTTCACGTTTTTTAACATTAATTCCGTTTATCCACTCCCCACATTAATTTATTTCTCAGGGTATTATAAAAGTTCTGGTTGTTGAATCTCACCATATTAATGGAAAAATGCGCCTTTTCAATCTGGAACGTATAATCCACCGGTACTTCCGCAGAATGGTAATCGGCCGACAGGAGAAAATGGCTGTCCCTGCCGGAAACCCTGATCTTAAGAACCGAATCATCCCTGATCACCAGGGGCCTGACAGTCAGATTGTGGGGGGCGATGGGCGAAATAATGAAATTACTGCAATCAGGCACCAGTATAGGTCCCCCTGCGCTCATAGAATAGGCTGTTGATCCTGTTGGCGTTGAAATGATCAGACCATCGGCCCAGTAGGCATTCAGAAATTCATCGTTAACAAAGGTATGTATCGTGATCATGGAAGATGCTTTTTTCTGAATGGTTATCTCATTCAGGGCATACTTTTTCTCTATGGGAGGAGAGGCATCGGATTTCAGTTCCAGAAGGGATCGTTTTTCCAGGCTTATCCGGCCGTTGAACAGGGCATCGAGGGCCACCGGTATCTCGGGCCCGGAAATATTCGCCAGGAACCCCAGCCTTCCCGAATTAATCCCGATCAGGGGAACCGATTTTTGCCACACATAGCTTACGGCTTCCAGAAAGGTACCATCACCGCCTATACTAAAAAGAAAATCGTAATGATCAGACAGGTCTCTCTCTTCCCTGAAAACCGATACAGGTCGTATTTTCAGATCAGGATGGCCGGAAAGCAACTCCATGAATTTTTCATGCACTGCATATTCCACTTTCCCGCGATGAAGCCTGCTGAACATTTCCCGAATATGGGGAAGGAAAGCAGTTTCAAACTGCCTGCCGTAAATGGCTATTCTCATACTCTCTGGTTCAATACTTACATGCTAATATATTTCATGAACTCTTCGAACCGGTTATTATAGAAGAGATCCATTTCCTCATCCACCATAAAGGTGCTTTTGATTACATAATTGTATCGCTCAAAGGTTTGAATGATGGATGACAGATCGGTCCGGTTAATTTTCAGGGTCACTTCCATCTTCATTGATTCACTGGGAGAACTGATATATAGACTCAAAATCTTGGCATCGTTCCCCTCCACAATCTGCGCAATCTGGGATAGGCTGTAATCATTCTCATGAAGTTCCAGAATCAGAATGCCACCGGGATTTTTCATAGCAGTCAGTTCGGCAAAGTGTCCCATGAGGTCGGTCATGGTAACCAGGCCCAAGTACTCTTTCCGGGCATTCAGAACAGGTACCACAGTGATCTTTAGCCGGGAAACGATTTCGATCACCCCGTAAATATGGGTGTCGGCCATCACATAAGGACTGAACAGGGAAAGTTTGTGGTTTCCAATGGGTTCATCAGCCATGTTCAGATCATAAATATCCGTATCAGAAATCAGCCCCAGAAAATCTTTGTTATTCACAATGGGCAGATGCGATACACGGAAAATCTCCATCCAGTTCAATGCCCTGAGACCGGTATCGGAAGTCCTGAGTGCAGGAACCACATCAGATATCAAGTCCTTCGCCAGCATATCGATCGTGTTGATTGAAGGAAAAGGTTTATTTTTGTAGCTAAGTTACAAATTTTAAGCTACAGATAAACTTCCGAAACCGAATAATATGACCCGACTCAGCGTTAACATCAATAAAATTGCCACTCTGAGGAATGCCCGTGGAGGGAATATGCCCGACGTACTGAAAGCTGCCGTTGACTGCGAGCGGTTCGGGGCCCAGGGAATTACGGTTCACCCACGTCCCGATGAAAGGCATATCCGTTACCAGGATGTATTGGACCTCAGACCCCTGATCAAAACGGAATTCAATATTGAGGGTTATCCCTCCCGCCGGTTCCTGGATCTGGTCTTGAAAGTAAAACCACACCAGGTTACACTGGTCCCCGATGCCCCCGATGCCCTGACCTCGAACCAGGGGTGGGATACCCGCAAGCACCTGGATTTCCTTACCGGGGTAATCAGCGAACTGAAAAAAGCCGGTATTCGTACCTCGGTTTTCACAGATACCAGCAGGGAAACAATTGAATACGCCGCAAAGACCGGAACCGACCGGATTGAACTCTATACCGAACCCTATGCCTCGGCCTGCAGTCACGATTCCGCCAAGGCGGTCAAACCCTTTGCCGAAGCATCCCGCCTGGCCCATTCCCTCGGTCTGGAAGTCAATGCGGGCCATGACCTGAACCTGGAGAACCTGAATTTCTTCTATCGCAGCGTGCCTTATCTGGAAGAGGTTTCCATAGGGCATGCCCTGATCAGCGATGCCCTGTATTTCGGCCTGGAAAATACCATTCAGCTGTATCTGAGACAACTCAGATGAACAATCCGCATTTAAAACCTTTACGGAAAGAATGGCTATGGATTACCGGCTCATCAAATGACCGAACCTTGTGAAACTGTTTTACAGAAAATTCGGTGAAGGACCCGCTCTTATCATTGTTCACGGGTTGTACGGATCGTCCGACAACTGGGTAACCATTGGCAAAGCCCTGTCTGACCGGTTCGAGGTATTTCTGATCGACCAGAGGAATCATGGACGGTCCCCACACAGCCAGCAGCACGATTACCCTTCCATGAAGGAAGACCTGAGGGAATTCATGGACGAACGTGCCATAGAATCGGCGGTATTGCTGGGTCATTCCATGGGAGGGAAAACCATCATGTATTTTGCAGCCGATTATCCGGAAAGGGTAAACGGGCTGATCGTAGTGGATATGTCTCCACGCTCCTACCGGAATAACCGGGATTCCGCCCCACGATCGGTTGACCATGCCACCATTCTGAAAGCCATGCTGACCCTGGAACCGGGAAAATATACCGAAAGAAGCGAAATTGACAGAGCATTCGCCCGAAACATCCCGGTGCCCCGTGTGAGGCAATTTCTTCTGAAAAACCTGCGCAGAAACAGGGATCATACCTTTTCGTGGAAACTGAATGTTCCTGTCATCTATAACAACCTCAACAGGATACTGGAAGGCATGGATGCCTCGCGCTTTGAAAACGGACACGGCATTACGGGCTTTCCCGTACTTTTCATCAAAGGGGAAAAATCAGATTATATCGGAAAAGCAGATGAATCCATTATTCACACCATATTCCCCTATGCCGAAATATTCAGCATTCCGGACGCAGGCCACTGGATACATGCCGAACAACCCGAACGGTTGCTGCAAAAAGTGGAAGAATTCATTCTGGGAGTTTAACCGGCTGAATGCTCCACATGTTCCGGCAGAATAACGGATTCACCCCGGTATTTTAGGAAAAGCTGGGCAACGGCCAGCACATCTTTTTCGCAGTACTTCACAATTTTTTCAAGGTTTTTCTCCCGGTAATATACTTCATATACCTGCGAACCATCCATATCATCCTTCGGGGAGGGGATCCTAAACAGCTTGGCCAGCAGATTCAGCGAAGTATAGTGTTTGTAATCACCAAACTTCCAGAGTTCCAGTGTGTCAAGAAAAGTTACTTCCCAGGGTTTTTTCCCGGCGACATCCAGAACAGCCGGAAGCTTTAGTTCGTTAAGCAGAATCCGGCGGGCCAGGTATGGAAAATCAAATTCTTTGCCGTTATGAGCACACAGGTACAGGTTCCGCTTGCTTGTAGAACTGTTCAGCATGGCAATAAATTCTGTCAGCAGTTCCTTTTCGTCTTCCCCGTAAAACGACTTCAGGCGAAAATATTTTTCACCGTCGCGCAAGAAAATAAATCCCACAGAAATACATACGATCTTGCCAAATTCTGCGTAAATGCCGGCCCGTGGGTACACATCGGCGGGGCTTTCATTTTCCTTCCGGAAGAAACCTGATTTCTTTTCCCAGAAATCCTTAAAATCAGGATCCAGGCTTTCAAAACCGGGAGAAGCCGGTACGGTTTCGATGTCGAGAAAAAGAATGTCCTGTAAATGAATGGCATCAAGCATGTCAGGCTGAATTTTCCGATTGGTCAAGATTCTTTTCAATGATCGATGTCAGTATATCGATGGCTACCTTGTTCTCCCCCCCCTGCGGAACGATAATGTCGGCATATCTTTTGGTCGGCTCGATAAACTGCAGATGCATGGGTTTCACAGTTTTTTCATACCTTTCCAGCACCTGCCCCACCTGCCGGCCCCGTTCTTCCAGGTCACGATGGATCACCCGGCCCAGACGGTCATCGGCATCGGCATCCACATACACTTTAATATCAATCATGTCCCTGAGGGGAGGATGCGTGAGGATGAGTATCCCTTCCAGAATAATCACCTGCTGCGGTTCAACTGTCACGGTTTCCGGTGAACGGGTGCAGGTAAGGTAAGAATACACGGGCTGCTCAATGGCTTTCCCCATCTTCAGTTTTTTAATATGTTCCACCAGAAGGGAAAACTCCACCGAGTCGGGATGATCGAAATTGATTTCCTGTCTTTTCTCGGGAGGGATGTGTGAATTGTCGCGATAATACGAATCCTGCGGAATGACGGCCACCGATTGTCCCGACAGATTTTCAACAATTTTTTTCACCACGGTGGTCTTTCCTGAGCCGGTTCCCCCGGCAATGCCAACTACCAGCATATTTGAACCATTATTTGCGGTTAAAATTAATATATTTGTCCGGAAAATGGCATTTTTACAAATGAACACTTTATATCCGCTGAAATTCAAGCCCATTCTGAAGGAAAGGATATGGGGCGGCAATCTCATGCAAACCCGCCTGCGGAAAAATTTCAACGGTTTACAATCTGTTGGGGAAAGCTGGGAATGCTCGGGTGTTGAAGGGAATTTTTCAGTTGTAGAAAACGGATTTCTGGCCGGCAACCATCTGCAGGAACTGCTCGAGGTCTATATGGGAGACCTGGTGGGTGAACGCATATTCCAGCAATACGGCAACCATTTCCCCCTTCTGATCAAGTTTATTGACGCCCGCGAAAACCTGTCGGTACAGGTTCATCCAAATGACCAGCTGGCAGCTGAAAGACACGGATCCTTCGGAAAAACTGAAATGTGGTACATCATCGACGCCGCTCCGGGGGCGGTAATTTATACGGGATTCAACCGCGAACTGGACCGGGGAACATTTCTTGAGTTCCTGAAAAAAGGAAAACTCAAAGAAATTTTGAACCCGGAAAAAGCCCTGGCCGGCGATGTGTTCAATATCCCGGCCGGCCGGGTACACGCCACGGGAGCCGGTATTCTGCTGGCTGAAATACAGCAGACATCGGATATTACGTACCGAATTTACGACTGGGACCGGGTAGATGAACAGGGGAAAAGCCGTGAGTTGCATACCGACCTTGCCCTGGATGCCATTGATTTCAAAAAGCCGGCATCGTTCAAACATCATCCGGAAGGACCTGATAACGTGCCGGTGACACTGTCAGCCAACAACTATTTCCATGTATCACGACTGACATTGACCAGCCCGTATGAAAGGGACTTTCACCGGCTGGATACTTTCCTGCTCTATATGTGCCTGGATGGTCAGGGAACGTTTCATTTCCAGGGCGGAGAAGAAAACTTCAGCACCGGAGAAACGGTCCTTGTTCCTGCATTCCTTGAAACAATAACCCTTGTGCCCTCCCCTTCCGCTACCCTGCTGGAAATATATCATCCCTGAAAAATTTACCTCCTGCTAAAAGTATCGGAAGGAGAAATATTTCATCCACGCAATTTCTATCCGCAAAATATTCGGGGTACACCACAACACTTAATTGATATACAGCCTATTACAAATATTATTTCAGGAGTGTTTTTTTTCAAAAAAAAGGTTGTATAATTATTTTTTTTTCTAATATTGCAACCCGAAAAAAAAGGGAAACTATATGGGATTTACCAACAGCAAGGTCCCGCGCAATTCACGATTCAGACCTGATTAGATTATGAATCGTGGAGCAGATATGTCGCATGGGCCTGCCATTAAATTTCATGCCATGAAAAAATTTCATACATATCTGCTTCAGCGTAAAGTCCCGGTTCTTTACCTGTTTTCCTTTTTCAATCTTTTTGTACTTTACTCACTTCAGAGTATCTACCTGCCCCGCCGCATTTGATGGATCGGTCAAGTAACGACATCCTCCTGTCTGCATACAGCTGTCAGCACCAGACAGGATTCTGAAATTATTTCAATCCATTACCCGAAAATTCTTACAATAATGATCACAAAAGTCAAAAAACAAAATATCATTACCCGGGACAGGAAATCCAGGGGCATTGTTATCGGGAACCGCATTCCCATGAATTATTTTGAAACCACTGGCATCGGACAGAGCGACATCACGGTACATGCCGGATCATACCACCTGGCTCTGAAAGACGCCGGCATTGAGCAGTATAACATTATGACCTATTCTTCCATACTTCCGGGTATTGCCAGGAAGGTGGAAAAACCCGAAAAAATTGAGCACGGTTCCGTGATGGAATCCATCATGGCCGTATGTACCAGCCAAAAAGGGGAACGGGCCACGGCCGGCATTATTTACGGCTGGCTTTTCGACAAATCCACCGGCAGCAAATTCGGAGGGCTTGTGTGTGAAAACTACGGAAATGAAACGGAAGAAAATATCTCTCTGAAACTCCGTGCCAGTCTTGATGAATTGTATTACAACGGGTTTTCAGAAAAATACCTTCTCAAAGACATTCATACCATTACCCGGAGTTTTGTTCCCGAAAAAAAGCACGGGACAGCGCTGGTAGCCCTCTGTTTCACCAGCTACTATTATCCGGTTATTGAAAACGTGGCGTAATGAATTTAACTTACGGAGGTTTGCCCGATTCTTATTCCCGGCCCGATTCCAGCAGAATCGTCATTCTTCCTGTGCCCTATGACGATACCAGCACCTGGATCAAAGGGGCATGCAAGGGCCCTGACGCCATTCTGGAAGCATCGGCCAACATGGAACTATACGATATAGACACCGACAGTGAAGTGTACCGGCTGGGCATTCATACGGCCCTGCCGCTTGGTGGGTTCCCTTCTCCTGAAGAAATGGTGAAAGGGGTTCAGAAATCTGTTGAAGATCACATCCGGAAAGGAAAATTTGTTGTCACCCTGGGAGGGGAACATTCCATCAGTATCGGCTCCATTTTCGCACATGCGAAAGCAAATGGGGACCTGTCTGTTCTGCAAATTGATGCCCACACCGACCTCCGGCAGGAATACATGGGCAGCCGTTTTAATCATGCCTGTGTCATGGCACGTGCCCGCGAGGTAGCACACTGTGTACAGGTTGGCATCAGAAGCATGGATGTCACTGAAAAAGAATTCGCCGAAAAATCCGATCTGTTTTATGCCAGAGAAATCCATAAATCCCCGAAATGGCAGCAAAAAGTTATTGGAAGACTTCGGCAAAATGTTTATATTACTTTCGATCTGGATGCACTGGACCCGTCCATCATGCCCAGTACAGGAACTCCCGAACCCGGCGGGCTGGGATGGTATGAGGTGCTGGATCTGATAGGCATGGTGATTGAACAGAAAAACCTGGTGGGAATGGATGTGGTGGAATTATGCCCCAATCCCGCCAACCGGTCGCCTGATTTTCTGGCGGCCAAGCTGATCTACCAGACACTCTCCATGCGTTTTGCGGGAGAACTGTCGCGGTTGAAAAAAACCAATCCGTCATGAGTAAAAAGGAATTACTGAAAAACACAGTAGAACACATTGACATTACCTCCTTTGATGCAAGGTCCATCATTGATGCCATGAGGAAAATGTCGTTTTCATCACGTGCCACGGCTCATGCCACCGATATTCTCAGCCGGATGATCAGGGATAAAAAATGTACCAGCATTCTGACCCTGGCCGGAAGCACCAGCGCAGGAGGCTGCATGCAGGTGTACGTGGATATGATCAAGAACAAAATGATCGATGTGGTGGTCGCCACCGGGGCTTCCATTGTGGATATGGATTTCTTTGAAGCACTGGGATTCAGGCATTACCAGGGAAGCACCCATGCCAATGACAGGCAGCTGAGGAATCTGTATATTGACAGGATTTACGATACATATATTGACGAAGACGAGCTGCAGGTATGTGACAATACCATCAAGGAAATTGCCGACAGCCTGGAACCGCGCCCTTACTCCTCACGCGAATTCATCCGCGAAATGGGTAAATACCTTACGAAAAACAGCTTGAAAAAAAATTCTCTTGTACAAACAGCCTACGAACAGGATGTTCCCGTTTTTTGTCCGGCATTCAGTGACAGCAGTGCCGGTTTCGGGCTGGTTATGCACCAGTGGGAAAATCCGTCCCGGCATCTGTCCATCGACTCTGTAAAAGATTTTCTTGAGCTAACCCGTATCAAGATTGCTGCTGAAACAACCGGGCTGTTCATAATCGGAGGGGGTGTTCCGAAAAATTTTGCCCAGGATACGGTGGTCTGTGCAGAAATGCTTGGAAAACCGGCGCCCATGCATAAATATGCCGTTCAGATCACGGTGGCCGATGTACGCGACGGAGCCTGTTCTTCTTCCACCCTGAAGGAAGCTTCTTCATGGGGCAAGGTAGACACCGTTTATGAGCAGATGGTTTATGCCGAAGCAACCACGGTTCTTCCTCTTATGGCCAGCTACCTCTATCATCAGGGAGACTGGCGTAAACGGCCGGTGCACCGCTGGAACAAACTTTTCGAACAATAAGGATTACATTATGAAAGGGAATAAGGAGTTCAAGAAACGCAGAAAGAATTTTTACACTTCGGATGATCTCTATTCAAAAAAGAAACCCAGAAAAAAACACAACCAGAAACAGAGCAATAAAATTTCCGTTTACGATACATGGGATGAAGAAGAGGAATAAAAAATCCCATGACAAAAGAAATGATCATACATTCGGTCAGGTTTACAGGAAGCAGTGCAGATCTAGCCCATCTGCCGTCGCCTGAGAAACCGGAATATGCTTTCACGGGGCGATCGAACGTGGGAAAATCCTCCCTGATCAATATGCTGACAGGGAGGAAAAACCTGGCCAGGACCTCTTCAACCCCCGGAAAGACGCGGATCATCAACCACTATCTGATCAATGAACAGTGGTATCTTGTTGATCTGCCCGGTTACGGATACGCAAAAGCCTCAAAAACAAACAGAACCGAATGGAACATGCTGCTGAAACAGTACCTGCTGAAACGGCCCAATCTGCTTTCCGTATTCGTACTGATCGATTCCCGCATCCCCCCGCAAAAGAATGATCTGGATTTTCTGGAATTTTTGGGAGTGAATCAAATACCTTTCTGCCTGGTGTTCACCAAAACTGATAAATTAAGCTCCCAAAAACTCAAAAACGCCATTCAGGAATACAAGAAAGGACTGCTGCTGGTCTGGGAAACCCTCCCGCCCTGGTTTGTCACTTCCTCGGTCACTCGTACCGGAAGGGAAGAAATACTGGGATTTATTAATGAAACCAACCTATAAGATCATCAAAATGTTTGAATTTAACCGCACCGGCAACGTTTTTTCCTTTCAGATTTACTAATTTTGCGGTCAGAATGATCATTCGGTAAAATATAATAACCCCTGTATGCCAGCAAAATCCAGCATTAAATTCTTTTCCGGGAGAAGTTCCCGTTATCTGGCTGAAAAAATCGCCAAAAGCTTTGGTTCTGAGCTGGGCAAAACTTCCATTCTTGAATTCAGCGACGGAGAGTTTCAGCCTTCCTATGAAGAATCGGTACGCGGTGCCACCGTTTTCATTATCCAGTCTACCTTCATGCCGGCCGAGAATCTATTTGAACTCCTGTTAATGATCGATGCCGCCAAAAGGGCCTCCGCCTACAAAATTGTAGCAGTGATGCCTTATTTCGGATTCGCCCGGCAGGACCGCAAGGATAAACCCAGGGTCTCCATTGGGGCTAAACTGGTAGCCAACCTTCTGTCGGCGGCCGGAGCCGACCGCGTCATGACCATGGACCTGCATGCCGATCAGATTCAGGGTTTTTTCGATTTCCCTGTCGACCACATTTATGCTTCCACCGTATTTGTTCCGTATTTCAAAAGCCTTGATCTTGATAATCTGGTTATTGCCTCCCCGGATATGGGTGGAAGCAAAAGGGCCAATGCCTATTCCCGTTTCCTCAATTCCGATATGGTAATCTGCTATAAACAACGTGATAAAGCCAATGCTGTGGGGAAAATGGTAGTCATTGGCGATGTGACCGGGAAAAATGTGGTCATTGTAGACGATATGATCGACACGGCCGGAACCATCACGATGGCAGCCAACATGATGAAGGAACAGGGAGCCCTTAGTATACGCTGCGCAGCCACCCATCCGGTTCTTTCAGGCCCGGCCTACGAAAGAATAGAAGAATCGGCCCTGGAAGAAGTGGTTGTTACCGATTCTATCCCCCTTACCCGGGAAAGCCCGAAAATCAAGGTATTATCCATTGCCGAGATTTTTGCCGATGTGATCAACAAGGTATACAATTATCAGTCGATCAGTTCCACATTTATTGTATAATTCACTATATTTGCACCCTCTTTAAAGCAATCAATTATTAACGTGTGATGGGAAGCTGGAAACTCATATTCCGGCTTCAGGTAGCACATAAAGGAATTCACCATGAAAGAGGCAGAAATTAAGGGTAAATTACGGCATCAAACCGGAAAAAAAGATGCAGCAAGACTGAGAAAACAGGGGTTTGTGCCCTGTGTTATGTACGGAGGAAAAGAAAATATTCATTTCTACGCTCCGAGAGGAGATTTTAAAAAAATCATTTATACCTCTCATATCTACCTGGTCAACCTTGATCTGGAGGGAAACCATCATCGGGGACTGATCAAAGATATACAGTTTCATCCGGTTACCGACGAGGTACTCCATATCGATTTCATCGAAGCCCTCCCCGGTAAGGATGTCATTGTCAACATCCCCATTCACCTGGTGGGTGATTCGGTCGGGATCAAAGCCGGCGGAAAACTTCGCCAGAGAAAAAGATACCTGAAGGTGAAAGGCAAGGCTGAAACTATGCCCGAATACCTGAAAATTGACATAACCAACCTGGATGTAGGTAAGAAAATCAAAGTAGGCGACCTTTCCTTCGAGGGCCTCGAATTACTGGATACTCCGCGTGCTCTGGTGGTTCAGGTCATTTCTTCCCGACTGGCTTCCAAAGGCATGATTGTTACGGAAGAAGCTGAGGAAGCACCTGCTGCCGAAGAGGCTGTTGCAGCTGAAGAAGCCGCAACAGAAGATACCGGAGAGGAATCATCGGAAGAGTAAACCAAATCTGCTGGATTGAAGTACCTGATAACCGGCCTCGGAAATCCCGGACGGGAATATGAAAATACCCGTCACAACATTGGTTTTTCAATATTGGACGCCCTGGCAAAAGCGTCCAATATTGCTTTTGAGGACCACCGGTATGGATGGATTTCCCGGCTTTCTCACAGGGGAAGAACATATGTTCTTCTGAAACCCTCCACCTTTATGAATCTGAGCGGAAGAGCGGTTCATTACTGGCTGAAAAAGGAAAAAATCCCCCTCGAACGTTTACTGGTGGTGGTTGACGATGTGGCTCTTCCCTTCGGTGTCCTGCGCCTCCGGGCTAAAGGAAGCGATGCGGGACACAACGGCCTGAACCATATCAGTACCATTCTGGGGACACAGAACTATGCACGCCTGCGTTTCGGAATAGGAGATAATTATGGACCGGGACAGAAAGTAGATTACGTGCTTGGTCCCTGGTCTGAAGAAGAAAAATTACTTTTGCCTGAAAGGATCGAACTGGCAGGTGAGATCATTCTGCAGTTCGGTGTGCTGGGGGTGGAAAGAACCATGAACCTGTATAATCAGCGCGGAAACAATCTGCTGCAGAAAAATGAAGGAAAAACCTGAAGAAGAAAAGGTTCGCATTGACAAATGGCTGTGGGCCGTTAGAATATTCAAAACCAGAAGTCAGGCTACCGAAGCATGCCGCAGCGGAAAAGTCTTTGTAAATAACGAACCGGCCAAACCCAGCCGGACGATACAGCCCGGTGAGATTGTTGTGGTGAAGAAAATGCCCGTATGGTACACCTATGAAGTAAAAGCCCTTACTGAAAAAAGGCTTCCGGCTCCCCTGGCAGCAGAACATTACCGGAACCTTACCCCCGAAGAAGAACTGAACAAATTGAATATTACCAGATTATCGGGATTCGAATACAGGGAAAAAGGCAGTGGCCGTCCCACAAAACGAGAAAGAAGGGAAATCAACCGCCTGAAGAAGCTTCCCTGAAAAGCAAATGGTTTATGCTGATCGCCCAACAAAAACGAAAAGAAAACATTGCCGAATACATCCTGTATTTGTGGCATGTGGAAGATATGATCCGGGCCCACGACTTCTCGATGGAAAAGATCAAAAAAAACATCATTGAACCCTTTGGGTTGCCTCCCGATATCCGCCAGGAAACGGAGGAGTGGTATAACCAGCTGATTCATTTGATGAAGAATGAGAAAATTGAAGACGCCGGGCACTGCCCTTTCCTCATCAATCTGGTAAACGATCTGCACCAGCTTCACCTTGAGTTGCTCGACCGGCCGGAAGAAACCACCTACCGGCATCTTTACCGTCAGACCGAACCTCATATCAGGGCCCTGGAAGAAAAAAGCCAGCACAGGTATATGCATGAAACCGACACCTGCCTGCATGGCCTGTACGGTTTGCTGCTATTGAAACTGCAAAAACGCAAAGTACACCCTGAAACACAGGATGCATTTCAGTATATTGGAAAAATGATCGCCTACCTGGCCGCCCGATACAAAGCCCGTGAAGAAGAGAAATAGAACCAGGAATAAAATAATCCCCGGCCCGCTGCAGGACCGAGAATCTGTTCATGGCTTCGAACTTCCTGTCAGAACATATAAGAAAACCCTAACCCAAATACTTCCTTGAACTGAACCTTCGGCCTTTTTATCCCATCGTCGTCCATCAGTCTGATTTTATCATCATAAATCAGATGGGTGTTGATATTAGCACTGATATACTGGTTTATTTTCATGGGCATCAACAACCTCCCGGTTGATATCCAACATTCTGGGGTTTCTCCAGGCAATTGGAGATAAAATCCACCCGGCATGTAGGTTCTGTGGAGTAATTCACCATTGAAGCGGATGACAGGCCTCCACTGGGGATAATAATGATTTTATTATCGGGTGTTGTCATAACGGTATGAAACACCTGTATCTGCTTTACTGTTCCGCTGTACCCCCGGGCTTCAATGTGATGAATGGCCTGAAAAGCAGAATCATGACCCCACCGGAATAGTTTTGCAACGACCCGGATAATGACAGGCCAATTGCCTGGCCGGCAGCACCAATAATCGCCACGAAAGAGGTCATTCCCACCCCGATCATGCCGATCACACTCACTATCAATGATATTTTCAGCAGGATGGAAGTACCCCAGGTAACAAAAGAACGAAGGGAAGGATCCACTTCACGCTTCTCCAGCATCCGGCCTATTCCTTTTATCACGCTCCTGATTATCCATAACCCAACCAGAAGGGTTAACAGTGCCAGCAGCAATTTCGGACCATAATCAACAATATAACCCATCACCACATCGGTGAAACTGTTCACTCTCTCCATGAATCGTCTTGTTTAGGAATTGATTATTAAAGCAATAAAAACCACCCAATTCTCTCAATAATTAGCTGTTTTATTTGACAATACAACTTGAATAATGGACAAATAACCGGTATCCGGATCCCGGGGAGAGATTCTGTTGCTAATGATAAAATAAATTATTTTTTTATCTTGCCCGGGCTAACCATCAATGCTGCTTGTAATGCTGGAATCACTCAAAGTGCTCGATGAGCTGAGGCTGAATTTTTCCCAGAGCGGGCTCTTCGTCCTGAACCTGACCCTGGCTTTTATTATGTTTGGTGTGGCTCTGGAAATCAAACTCGAACATTTCAAGAAAGTAATACTGACCCCTGTTTCCACCCTGGTAGGTGTATTTTCCCAGTTTTTCCTTTTGCCCCTGTTCACTTTTCTGATCGCCATCCTGCTGAAGCATTACATCACTCCTACCATCGCCCTGGGCATGATTTTGGTAGCTTCCTGTCCTGGAGGGAATATCTCCAATTTCATGTCTTCTCTGGCCAGAGGCAATGTGGCGCTTTCAGTCAGTCTCACCGCCATTGCCACCCTTTCTGCCATTTTTATGACTCCGCTGAATTTCTCCCTGTGGGGAGGGCTGTTCACTGACATCTATAGCAGAACCGATGCCTCCGGTCTGGTCAGGCCCCTGGAGATTGATGTCTGGCAAATGTTTCAAACAGTTTTTATCCTGCTGGGCATCCCCCTGCTTCTGGGAATGTGGTTCAACCATCGCTTCCCCGACCTAACGAAAAAAATGGTGGTCCCCATTAAGCGGCTGTCCATCGTGTTCTTTATGGGAATGGTGGTAATGGCATTTATGAACAATTTCGACTATTTTAAAGCCCATATAAAGTATATATTTCTTCTGGTACTTATCCATAATGCCGTGGCACTTACAGCAGGTTATTCCATTGCCGCTTTATTCAAGCGCAACGCCACTGACAGAAAGACCATATCCATCGAAACCGGAATACAAAATTCCGGTCTGGGACTGGTTCTTCTGTTCAATCCCAAAATATTCCCCCCCGATCTGGCCATCGGAGGAATGGCTTTCATTACGGCCTGGTGGGGCATATGGCATATCCTGTCAGGACTTGGAATCGCCGGCCTGTGGGGACGCAGGCGAAGAAGGATTGCCACAATCCAGTAAAAGAAACAACGGCCAAATGTATTAATGATGGAACACATCAAATGGAAAAATCTTGAGCGTGAATCTGTCAGATATGCCTTGCTGAAGGTATGGGTTAAAATGTGGCATAATCTGTTTTATTACCGGAAGGTAACCGCTCTGAACACGCATAAAATTCCCGCAAACCTACCTCTTATATTTGCCCCCAACCATGAAAACGCCGCTATGGACGGACTGGCAGTTCTTTGCACCACCCGTGGCCAGCCGGTATTCCTGGCACGTTCCGACATATTCAAAAAGAAACTGCCCGCCCTGTTGTTGACTTTCCTCAAAATCATGCCCATTTACCGCATTCGCGACGGGATCAGCAGCCTGCAGAAAAATGACAGGGTATTCCAGAAAACGGTCGAAATCCTGAAAAGGAAACGCCCCCTGGTCATACTGCCCGAAGGAAATCATGCCGAATTCAAAAGACTTCGCACGCTGAAAAAGGGCATTTCACGCATCGCCTTTCAGGCAGAGGAAGCCTCTGGGTACGCTCTGGGAATACATATCGTTCCGGTAGGAATCGATTACCGCGATATTTACAAATTCAAAACCGATGTGCTGGTGAATTATGGCGATCCCATTGATGTATCCGATTATTTCGATCTTTACCGGGAAAACCCTCAGAAAGGAATGCTGGCCCTGAGGGAACACCTGGCTTCTGCCATTCGGAAACTGATGGTACACATTCCCACAGAAAAACATTACCATTGTTATATGGGAATACTCGACCTGTATTTCCACAGAATGAAAATCCGGATGGGACTTTCAGGGAACACGCATGCCAATAAATTCCAATCCGACCGGAAACTCGTGGAAATTCTGAATCGTTTGCTGGAAAAGGATCCTGAGACCGTGGCAGAATTGAGCCGTAAAACCGAAAAATTTGTCGGGCTCAGGAAAAAGCTGAAGCTCAGAAACTGGCTGTTTGAAAAAGACAGGTTTTCTTTTCCGGGTATTTTCCTTCACGGATTATTGCTGGTTATCGGTTTCCCGGTGTTCCTGACCGGCCTCCTGACCAATTACATCCCCTGGCACATTCCCGTAAAAGTTGCTGAACAGTTTGAAGATAAGGTTTTTATTTCCACTGTTAAGTATGTGGTATCGTTCCTGCTGTTTCCTCTGTATTATCTTCTTTTATTCATACTCCTCTGGATCATTACCGGCAATCTTCTGATAACCCTTGGCGGAATTGCCTTATGTGCTTTTACCGGCTGGCTTGGATTCAAATATTACATTTTATGGAAAAAATGGTTGGGGAAATACCGTTATCGCAGGTACATGAAAAAGAAAAACAAAACCTTTACCGAAGCAAAAAACCTCAGGAATGAATTGATCTCAAAGATGGATGAACTGGTTGCTTCCCTCTTTCCCCTCCCGGCATCTTCATGATGTTCCGGAAAACTTTCAAACGGTTATCTCCCGGCCGCTGCTTCCACTTCCCGGAAAACCCGCATAAAATTTCCTCCCCAGATCTTCCTGATTTCCTCTTCCGAATAACCTCTTTTTACCAGTTCCATGGTTATGCTGGGCATTTCACTCACATCAAAACATTCTTTCAAACCCCCGCCACCATCAAAATCGGTTCCGATCCCCACATGATCGATACCGGCAACCTCAACCACATGATCAATATGATCCACCATGTCTGACACCGTAGGCAGAACGGGTGGATATTTACGGTCCAGTGCATACCATTCCTGCCGTACTTTTTCCATGGTTTCCTCGTCAAGTTCTGAGAAATTCCCGTATTTCTCCCTGAGTGCCACCCGTGCAGAGTCGCGCTGGGGATTGGATTCGATATCGGCCACATAGGAAGGAACAAAACAGATCTGCACCACCCCTCCATTGACTGCCAGAGCCTTCAGCATATCATCGTCCAGATTTCTCGGACTGGCACACAGGCCGCGGGTGCATGAATGGGAAGCAATCACCGGGGTACTGGTTATCTCCAGCACATCATAAAAGGCTTCATCACTGATATGCGAAACATCGATCATCATTCCCAGCCGGTTCATTTCTTTCACTACCTCTTCACCAAAGGGTGAAAGGCCATGATGTTCCGGTCCGCCGGGATCGGTCGATGAATCACAGATATCATTGTTGCTGCTGTGGCAAAGGGTAATATACCTCGCTCCCCGGCGGTAATATTCTTCCACCATCTCAAGATCGGTTCCAATAGGATATCCGTTTTCCAGACCTATATACACAGCTCTTTTCCCCGTCTTTTCAATCCGATATCCGTCATCGGGCGTATAGGCCAGTTCAGCCTGTTCACTTTGACTCTCCACTGCATCCTTCAGAAGCGAAAAAATTTCATCTGCTGTTGCCCTCGCTTCCCTGACACCTTCCGGAGTTCGTTCTCCCTGACCGATAAAAACAGCAAAGAATATGGCATCCAGCCCCCCTTCCTTCATGCGGGGAAAATCAACCTTACTACCGTTTTCATAGGGGTCATTCCGTTTCCCAACATCAAAATGCTCCCCTCCGAGCCGCAATGGAGTATCCGTGTGTGTATCCACCGTAAAAACCTTTTCATGAATTTTCCCGGCCTTGCGCTGTATCCGTTTTTCGCCAGGAGTACCCTGGCACCCCGATAAAAGAAGGCTGAAAATCAGGATAAAATAATTCAGTTTCATTTTTTTTGATCAGTATATAACAGTATCTAAAATTTCTTTCCCCGGGAAACAATCAGGTCCTGAAATTATAAAAAATAATTAATCTATTCACAAACAACCTCTTCATTTATTCACTTTCCGATGATTAATCAGTAACAATACTGATTTTCAGGTTGTCGAATATTTTGCGTGAGCCATAATTCACTCCCTATACCCTGCGGTCAATGGTAAAGAAATTGTTTTCGTCAGCATATTTTTCACCTTCGCGGTAAACCCGTCCTGGAAATGAAATTCCTCTGGTAATTCCCTTCATCGTCAGATTTCCTGTGATCAGATGAGTGGGTTTAAATTCACCCTCCACCCCGGGGTAAGGTTATCTTTTTTCTTTTCCACGCTGGTAATGACGAAGATGGTCACAGGAAAGGAATCTACATGAAAAAAATCGGACGATTTCAAATGTCCAACCAGCTGTGCGTTCATATCCGGATCACCAAGGTCCTCATTTACTATGGTTTGAAGATCGATGACAAATTCTCCTCCGTTGAACTCACCGTTTTCTACTGTAACATATCCCTCACGGATCAATTATGTGCCATGATGAGTGCCGGAAGGGTTGGAACCCGTCTATTTAATCCGGCTCTCTGCTCGGTGTTAACAGAGATCTGTGGCCCTTCTGTACTCTTTAGTTCTGTAGCTTATTTCGTTTCTGCTCTGGTCCCGCCGGAACCCTGATTGCATGATGACCATGTAAAGACAAACCCCGCCAGTATGGTCATGCCTGGCCTGATTGTTTTCATATTTCCGGTTTTTAGTCTATCCAACTCAATCAACAGGAAACAATCCGCCAATGGGAATGTTCAATGCATGAATCAATAATAAGGAAAAGGATGCTGGCAGTAACTAGTGGGGAAAGAAAAGGCTGATGATCACAATCGACCCTACCAGTACCAGAAAACCGCCTGAAATTCGGTTTACCCAGAGCAATCCGCGCAGACGCAGGCGCGTACGCAAACTGTATACCAGTGAACTGAGAAAAAACCACCAGAGGGAAGCCCCCACAAACACTCCCGTAAACAGAATAATATTCTGTAACAGGCTGGTCTGGTCAAGTACCACATTCAAGGCGGTAAAAATACCAAGAAACAACAGAATGGCCATGGGATTGGAAAGGGTGAACAGCAACACGGAAACGAAATCCTGTACCAGGTTGTTTCTTGACACTTTTTTGCTTCTGAATTTTTTCACAGGATTGGTGCTGAAAAGGCGCCAGCCGAAATACATGATAAATATTCCGCCCAGGGTCTGAAAGTAAAGTTCCTGCTGGTGAATGAAATTAATGATATACGTAATTCCGAATCCGGTGACCAGCGCAAAAATGGTATCGGCCGTAGCAGCCCCTAATCCGGAAAAAAATCCGCTGTATCTTCCGTTGTTCAGAGTGCGCGTTACACATACCATGCCCATGGGACCGAGAGGCACCGATACTGCCAACCCAATAAGCAAACCCTTCAATAACAATAATGCATTCATCCTTTACTCAATCCTCCGACATTTTCCCTCTTTCAGTCCCATTTGCCTGTACAGGGTAAATTTTAAGGGGGTGAAAATAAGAAAAATTAATGAACAATTTTCTCAGGGATAATAAAAATCCTATCACAGGCGTACAAATATTGCACCAAAGTCATCAATCCGGATAAAATGTATTCTAAATCAAACGGGAGCGCACCAGCAACCGGGGTTCCATCATTTCAGAAATGGCATATTTCACTCCTTCTCTTCCGAATCCCGAATCTTTTATTCCTCCGTAAGGCATATGATCGATACGAAATGTGGGCACATCATTCATAATCACTGCGCCGGTACGGGTATATTCAAAAGCATATTGTTCCTCGGCCAGATCGCGGGTAAAAACTCCCGCCTGTAACCCGTATCTCGAATCGTTGATCATACGGATGGCTTCGGAAAAATCATCAAAGGGTTCCACACTCACCACCGGCCCAAATACCTCCAGGGCCCATACTTTCATATCAGGAAGGGTTCCGGTAAGAATCGTCGGTTCCACAAAGCTGCCCCTTCTTTTTCCTCCGCAAAGGACTTTTGCACCCCCTTTCTCCGCTTCTCTGATCCATTCCTCCACCCTCAGGGCATTTTCTTCATCAATCATCACGGAAATATCGGTATCAGGATCCAGGGGGTTTCCATACTTCAGTTTTTCCGCACCGGCCACAAATTTCTCAATAAATGAATCGAACAGATTTGTATGTACAAAAATCCTCTGCACATGGATGCACACCTGACCGGAATAGGCAAAACCACCCGACAGGCATTTGCTCACAGCCGTACCAAGATCGGCAGAACGGGATACCACCACACCGGCATTCCCGCCCAGTTCCAGCAACACTTTCTTTTTCCCTGCCTGGCTTTTCATGGCCCATCCCACTTCGGGTGAACCTGTAAATGATAGCATATGAAACCGTTCATCGGTCGCCAGCTGGTTCCCGGCCTTCCGGTCCATGGGCAGGATGGAAACACCACCGGCAGGCCATCCGCTCCGGTTGATCAGCTTTGCAAGTTCAAGAACCGACAGCGGAGTTGACCGGGCGGGTTTCAGAATAATGGAATTCCCGGCAGCCATAGCGGGAGCAATTTTATGAACCGCAAGATTCAGAGGGAAATTAAACGGAGAAATACCGGCCACCAGTCCAAGCGGGAAATATTTTACCAGACCTTCCTTCCCACTGCCGGCAGGAGTCCAGTCCAGACCTATATATTCCCGTGGAAGGCGTCTTGATTCTTCTGCCGCAACATGAAAAACCTGGATGGCGCGATCAATTTCTCCCAGAGCATACTTCAGCGGTTTCCCCGATTCCATGGCCAGCACACTGGCAAGTCGTTCACGTTCGGCTGAGATCATGGAAGAAATGCTTTCCAGAATATTGTATCTGTAATAGCCGGGTAATGCCTGTAACTCTCCTGATACCTCCTCTGCTTTCCGGATAGCATCTTCCAGCTCAGATTTCCCGGCCAGGTATGTCCCGGCAACGATCTCCCCTGAATAAGGGTTCCTTACCGGAAGGTCGGTCCCGGTTTCCCGGAATGTACCTCCCACATATATCGGATACGTTTCCATGCTTTTTTGTTTTTAAAGATAAGCAATCGGAACTTTTTGTCTTAACGGTTACCTTCCTGATATTCTTTTCAAATTTCTATCTTTGCCCATATTTTGGATTATGCTCGAGAAGAAGAGATGGCAATGGACTGTCCTCCTGTTACTTTCCCTGATCTGGGGATCCTCCTTCATATTGATGAAACGCGGTCTGGAATCATTCAATCAGTACCAGGTAGCTGCTTTCCGCATCTTCCTTTCCTTTGTTTTCCTCCTGCCCATGATTTTACAGCGATTGAAACGATTGAACCGGAAAAATCTGAGATCCATTCTGATCGTTGGTTTTATCGGGAACTTTTTCCCCGCATTTCTTTTCACAACCGCCCAAACCCAGATCAACAGTTCCCTGGCCGGTATTCTCAATTCCTGTACACCGCTGTTTACCCTGCTCGTAGGGATCCTGATCTATAAAACCAGCTTCCTGCTGACCCATGTTATCGGATTATTCCTCGGGTTTATCGGGGCCATCGGTCTGATATACAACGGAGGACTCACATTGAACGGGGGGAATCCCTGGTTCGCCCTACTCATTATTCTGGCTACCCTGTTCTACGCCATCAGTGTAAATGAAATCAGGAATTATCTGCCTCAGATGGACGGAGCCACCATCTCATCACTGGCATTCCTGTTCATAGGTCCGGTTGCGGGCATCTACCTGATCTTTTCCGACTACAGTGCAGCCATGGCTACACCAGACCACTGGAAAAATTTCGGATACATTGCTCTCCTGGCTTTTTTCGGATCCTTTATCGCCACCATCCTGTTCAATGAACTGGTGAGAAGAACATCGGCCATCTTCGGAGCATCGGTCACCTATCTCATACCGGCTTTTGCCATCATGTGGGGGGTTTTCGACGGCGAATCGTTCGGATTCCAACAATTCCTGTGGGTTCTGGTTGTTCTGGCGGGAGTGTATCTGGTTAACAAGAAAAAAGCTGCCAGGCTCTGAGAAATATGCCTTGTCTGTTCCTCAACGGGACCTTCTTTCGAATTCAGCTACCCCACGATCCAGAAAATCCCGGAATGCTTCCGCATCCAGGTTGTATCCCATGGGGGCAGTGAGCAATTCCCCGTTGTGATCCACCGGAGCGTAAAATGGCTGGGTATTGGCCCCAAAACGGGTAATCTGCAGATCGGCATTTTTCTTTCCGATACGGTCTTTTACTTTACCGTCATATTCCGAAGTGATCCATTCGTCTTCAGGAAGTTTTGTCTTGTCATCGGTATACAGGGCAATGATTACATAATCATCCTTTAATCTTTGCAGCACTCCCGGATCCGACCATACCGTTGCTTCCATTTCCTTGCAATTACTGCAAGCATGGCCCTTAAAGTCAAGCAATACCGGCTTGTTCAAGTCCCTGGCACAGACCATACCCTGTTCGTAATCAAAATATCCCTGCAAACCGTGAGGCAAGGAAAACAGGTCGCTGTACCGGGGTTCATCACAGAGCGTGCCCGAACCGTCAACCTGTTTGCCAGGGTATCCGGCATATTCGGTGAGATCAAATTGCTGGGCTTTCTGAGGAGGAAGAATTCCCGATATTCCGATCAGAGGCGCACCGAACAATCCCGGCACCATATACAGGGCAAAGCTGAACGAAGCAACGGCCAGGATGAGACGCGGCACCCCTACGAACGGCAGGTCACTGTCGTGTACAAACCTGATCTTCCCCAGCAGATAAAAGCCCAGGATGGTAAAAAGCACAATCCATATGGCCAGATACAAATCGCGGCTCAGGATTCCCAGGTGATAAACCTGGTCGATATTGGAGAGGAATTTAAAACCGAAAGCCAGAATGATAAAACCCATTACCACTTTGACTGAATTGAGCCAGCCTCCTGATTTCGGCAAACTTTTCAGCAACGACGGAGAAAAGGCAAGCAGGGTAAAGGGCAGAGCAAATGCCACAGAGAAGCCAAACATCCCCACCAGGGGTTCAAGCACTTCGCCCGTAGCTGCCTGCACCAGCAAATATCCCACAATAGGGCCCGTACAGCTGAAAGACACCAGGGTCAGAGTAAGAGCCATGAAAAAGGCACCCAGAAAACCGCCGCGGTCGGCGTGGCGGTCCACCTTACTGGTCAAACTGCCCGGAATGACTATCTCGAACATTCCCAGGAAGGAAGCGGCAAATATCAGGAATAAAAGAAAGAAAATCAGGTTCGGGATCCAGTGCGTACTCAGCACGTTGGCAAAATTCGCACCGGCACTGGTAAGGGAAATGATCAGACCGATCAGGGTATAGATGGCTACAATGGAAAACCCGAATACAAGCGCCTGGAACAGAGCCCTGCGCCGGTTTTCACTTCCCCGCATGAAAAAAGTAACAGTCATGGGAATCATGGGGTAGACACACGGGGTAAGCACTCCGGCAAAACCAAGCAGGAAAGCCACAAAAAACAATCCCCACAATGATTTTCCCTGAAAGTCACCCTGACTTCCGGCATCCGTATCTCCGGTGCTCAGTTCAACAGTAGGAGTCATAATGCCAGGAGCATCCCCTGATGATGTAACTGTTTGTTCCCCGGTTGCCTCTTCTTCAGCAGATTCATCCCCCGGCGGGATCATGATGCTGAAATCCTCCTCCCTCGGGGGCAGGCAACGTTCATCGTCACAACTCATAAACTCCACTGTTCCGTTCACTTCAAATGATCCGGGAACAAGCGGACGGATTACCTGCCTGAACACTGCCTGAACGCTGAACATCTTCAGGTCCATCTTGAAGCTTTCGTCATATTTCACTTCCGGCTCAATGGTTTCCACCACCTCTCCCAGCCGCTCATAACTGTCGGAAGGATGAAATGTAAAAGTGGTGGGAATAGGACCTCCCGATGGTATGTCCTGGGAATAAAGATGCCACCCCTGGTCTATGCTGGCCGTAAACAGAAGAGCATATTCCGTTTCATTGATTTTTTCGGCACTGAATTTCCAGGTAACGGGATCTACTATCTGGGCCGTCCCTTGCGCGGCATTCAGCATAAGAGTAACAACCAGTACAAAGACAGTTCTTTTCATCTTTCTTGGTTTATGAAAAAGCACAAATTAAAAAATCTACTTTGAAAAAATCCAGAAGCATAAACAAGAAAACCCGCTTACAGTTCAATCTCCTCCCCGGAAGGAAGAAAAAAATGGTATTCCATGAACGAATAGGCATAGGAAGATTCAATGATAATACGGCATCCGAATTCCCGGTTCCATTTTTTCCTGATCGACCGGAAACCATGAGTCAGGTACGCCGCAATGTAAGGATGTAATCGGAGGATAAATTTTTTGATTTTTTTCTCTTCCACCAGGGTGCGGATATGTATTTTCAGCTCATCCTCAAGCAGGGCGCTGGATGATATTTTCCCGGTACCTTTGCAGGAAGGGCAGGTTTCTTCTGTTAGGATATGCATCTCAGGCCGCACCCTTTGCCGGGTGATCTGCATCAGACCGAATTTGCTGAGCGGTAAAATATTATGTTTGGTACGGTCCGATTCCATGATCTCGCGCATCCGGTCGTAGAGCTTCTGTTTGTGCTCGTTGGAATGCATATCGATGAAATCGACCACAATGATTCCGCCCATATCCCGCAACCTCAGCTGCCTGGCAATCTCTTCGGCGGCGGCCAGGTTGACTTCCAGAGCATTGGTTTCCTGATCCTTGAAACTCTTCGACCGGTTTCCGCTGTTCACATCAATTACATGCAGGGCCTCCGTATGCTCAATGATCAGGTAGGACCCGTCTTTCAATGAAACGGTCTTTCCAAACGACGACTTAATTTGTTTGTTCAGGTTCAGGTAATCGAAAATCGGCTGTCCCCCCTTGTACAGTTTGACAATTTTTTCCTGGTCGGGAGATATGGAGGCAATGTATTCGCGGGTTTCCTGATAAACCCTTTCATCATTCACCCAGATCCGGTTGAAACTGGTACTGAAAATATCGCGAAGCAAAGCCGAAGTCCGGTTCATTTCGCTGATAACCAGCTGGGGCAGATTTTCTTCCTTCACAGCCTGAAATCCGTATTCCCATTTCCTCACCAATCCACGTAACTCCTGATCCAGCTCGGCCACCTTTTTGTTTTCGGCCACCGTACGGACAATAACCCCGTAATTTTTAGGACGGATGCTCATCAACAGGTTTTTCAGTCTGACCCGTTCTACATTCGATTCAATTTTCTGTGAAACGGAAACCTTATCGGAAAACGGGATCAGGACCAGGTTCCTTCCGGCGATGGAGATTTCCGAGGTAAGGCGGGGACCTTTGGTGGATATGGGTTCCTTGGCAACCTGCACCATTACCGGCTGCCCGGGCTTCAGCACATCGATTATCTTGCCGTCCTTGTCGATATCCGGTTCGCGTTTAACCCTTCCGAAGGATATGGATTTGCTCTTCTTCTGGAGAAGCTGATGCAAAAATTTGCTCAGTGAGCTGAATTGCGGACCAAGATCAAGATAATGCAGGAAGGCATCCTTTTCGTAGCCTACATCAATGAATGCCGCATTCAAACCCGGCATAACCTTCTTCACCCTTCCCAGATAAATATCTCCTACTGCAAACTGAAGATTACTCTTTTCCTTTCTTAGTTCAACCAGCCTCTTATCTTCAAGAAGGGCAATCGTAATTTCTGAAGAAGATACATCAATTACCAGTTCTTTTTCCACATTCGCTTCATTTACTCATGGCTGAATGGATTCCCGCTATGGTATGTGTATGATAATGAACCTAAAGGCCCGGGCGGGCCTTTAGGTTCATTCTTTTACCACAAAGCTTTCAGGAATACTATTTCTTCTTCTTATGCCTGTTTTTGCGCAAACGCTTTTTGCGTTTGTGGGTAGCCATCTTATGTCTCTTTCTTTTCTTTCCGCTTGGCATGGTATAAATATTGAATCAAAAAATAAAGGAACCCTACCTCTTGACGTTAGCTTTTACCCGGTTAATAAATGATTTGGCAGGCTTGAAAGAAGGAATGAAATGTTCCGGAATAATGATGGTAGTGTTTTTTGAAATATTACGGGCAGTTTTTTTCGCGCGTTTTTTTACGATAAAACTGCCGAATCCCCTCAGGTATACGTTTTTATCCTTTACCAGGGATTCTTTTACCGTTTCCATGAAAGCTTCCACTGTTTTTTGAACAGTTACCTTTTCAATTCCCGTGTTTTTGGAAATTTCATTTACAATATCAGCCTTAGTCATTTTTAATATCTTTAATTATCAGTTAATTAGAATAAGTTTTCGCTTACGAATTGCAAATATAAAAGTTTTATGTTTATAAATGAAATCTGCATTAATTATTTTTGAATCGGTGATATTTTATTTTCAGGTCATTATAAGGGTATGAACGTTGGAAATGTGTTACAGACCTGGTACGGAAAAAACAGAAGAGACCTTCCCTGGAGGAATACAGGAAATGCATACCATATCTGGGTTTCGGAAATTATTCTTCAGCAAACCAGGGTCAGCCAGGGTATCTCCTATTACCACCGGTTCCTGAAAAAATTCCCCCGGCTGGAAGATCTGGCCCGAGCCCGGCCCGACGAGGTAATGCACGTATGGAAAGGCCTGGGATATTATAGCCGGGCCCGGAACATGCATGTCACAGCTATCCGCATCCTGAATGAATACGAGGGGAAATTCCCTTCAGGATATGAAAACATACTCCGCCTCAGGGGCATAGGTCCATATACAGCGGCCGCCATTGCCTCATTTGCGTTTAACGAACCGGTTCCTGTGGTCGATGGAAATGTGTACCGCTTCCTGGCCCGTTTATTCGGTATTGTGCATCCGGTGGGTACGGCTGCAGGGAAAAAGGCTGTGACCGAAAAGGCCGGAAAGGTTATGAACCGAAAAAATCCGGCCCTGCATAATCAGGCCATCATGGAATTCGGTGCCCTGCAATGCACTCCGTTCCGCCCTCCCTGCCATGCATGTCCTTTCAGAAAGGATTGCCTGGCATATATTACCGGACGGGTGAATGACCTGCCGGTAAAACAAAAAAAACCGGCATCCGAAGAGCGGTATTTCAATTACGTGTTGTTGACCGGCCAACTGGATATGCTACTGAAAAAGCGGGAAAAGCAGGATATCTGGAAGGGTCTGTATGAATTTCCCCTGTTTGAATCAACCTCTCAGATTGAACCAGGTCAGCTTACAGGGAACGAATGGTGGAAAAGACTGGAAAAACGGACCGGCCCCCTGCACCTGAAATATCATTCCGGTATCATAACACACATATTATCGCACAGGAAAATACGCGCCGTATTTTATCATGCGGAAACCCGGGATTCCCTGCCCGCTCTGCAGCCAGGAGAAACCACAGTTTCCGTAACAAACTGGGAATCCATTGCTTTTCCCGTGCTGATCGATAAATTCCTGTCGCAATACCTGCCGTTATTTTTGAACGGCAGCATTTGATACTGGCATGAAAATTTACTACTTTTACACGCTGATCTTAAACCAATCATTATATGACTGTAAACAAGGTAATCCTGGTAGGCAATGTGGGAAAAGATCCCGAGGTTAACTATATCCGGGAAGACGTGCCTGTTGCAAAATTCCCCCTGGCCACCAGTGAGACATACACCAAAGACGGAGAAAAAATAACCCAGACCGAGTGGCATAATATTGTGCTCTGGAGGAAACTGGCCAAGGTGGTGGAAAATTATGTCAGAAAAGGCTCATTACTATATATCGAAGGAAAGATCAATACCCGTTCCTATGAAAAAGACGGGGAAACAAAATATATCACCGAAATAGTGGCCGATAGCATGCGCATGCTCGGAAAAAGATCCGACGATTCCGGCCAGTCCTCTTCCCGGCCGGCCGAACAAAATGAACAGGCCCCTGAAAGCGACGCAACAGGGATTCCCCAGGAAAATAAACAGGCCCCTGAAAGCGACGCAACAGGGATTCCCCAGGAAAATAAACAG
>Ga0190334_1000058_pt1 | contig 52099 bp, 48 predicted proteins | sample 48720478_MG_FD_161270 | JGI IMG/M metagenome (GOLD analysis project Ga0190334, IMG submission 161270) | Hydrothermal vent sediment bacterial communities from Southern Trench, Guaymas Basin, Mexico - 4872-04-7-8_MG | ecosystem: Environmental > Aquatic > Marine > Hydrothermal vents > Sediment ... | reverse complement strand
TTATAGTTGTACTTCCGAAAATTAACTCAAGGCTGTCAGTATGTCCTTTATACTCTATACTATCAAGCTGGAATTTCACTTTCTTCTCATAAGAGGGATATTTTTTGTTTTTGGTTGTATGGTCGCACGCATCATAAAAAGATTCTTCTGTTGTCATTTTCCTTTTCCAGTATAATCCGGAAAGTCCGAATTCAAAAATGTATTTGTTTTTTAATCGATTTATTGTAATTGAAGGATAAACCTTTAAATCTTTTTCTATTAATTCTCCAGTGTCTGTTATTACGCTTTTCTGCCAATCCCCTGGTTTTACTACGCGTAGTTTTCTGCTTCCTTTGACTTTGCATTCGGCCTTTGCTGCCCGGGAAAATGTGGAAAGTCTGTAAAGACTTGTGCCGCTGACATCTTTACCTGTAATAATTGCAGACCTGCCAGGTTTAGCAAGGAACCTAACTGTAATGTGAAGCGTATGATTATAAGTTGTAGAACTACGGTCTTCTTTCCAGAATCCCCTTTGATTATCCTTTCCCTCTTTTTTTTCGAAATGACAGGTTTCGTTTACAAAAACTGTGCCCATCCATTCGTAGCCTTTTTCAATAACTGTCACAGAAGTTTTTTCGTCTGCTGAATCAGAGTAACCCTTTGGCTGAAATGTTGCGTTTACATAAACTGTCTCGTCTTTTTGCCCGGCATCATAGTTTAGTATTGCTATGCCGTTTTTACCGGTTAAAACCGTTCCTGTTGGGGTTATTTTCCCATCTTCGAGATTTTCTACCGAAATATTAATCGGCCTGTTATGAAGAGGTTCCCTCCCTCCGGTGGGAGTAATTTTGAATAGCTTTATTTTAATTTTGTCATTTCCTTCAGGAAAAACATATGGTTCATCTGGTTCGGCACCAAGAGCTATTCCGGCAATGGGCACCATTATCTTTTTGACCTCTTTTTTGCCTATTCCACATGTTTCTGCTTTAAAAGTGTCAATGCTCATTTCCATGCCTTTTTTAAGTGTATAAGTAACGGAAGCTCCTTCAGGTTTTAATATAAACAGAGTTACTATGTTTTTTGTAACTAAGCTTCCCTGAGGAAATCCAGGAGTGGGTTTTAGCTCACCTCTTAAGGTCTTTTTTGAAATTAAAACTGGCTGTCCATGGTTTTTATCATATACTAACTCTCCCTTGCAGTTTTTAACACGCATTATTATTTCAACTTTTCTTTCATTTTTAAGAGGGGAGACATATTCTCTCTTCAGAGCAAACTCGAGCGTCGGTTCTCTTGGTGGTACAGGATGGGATTTTTCAAATTCTTTAATTCTGGTGCTTATGCTTCCATAGGAGTCAATGTGATACTCTATCGTGCGAAAAAGGTCTGTTGCTATTTCCTCCGGAGTTTGCGAACCGGTGGTTTCGGCCCCAACTAACCTGTTTTGAATACCGCAGCTGTTGTTTTGTACAAGGGATGAGGTTATAAAGAAAGCTGTGTATTCTGATTGCCTCACTCCACTTATTTCTATATCTTCTCCCGCTCCTATAAGGGTTAGCTCAAAGGGGAAACGGTAGTGGCAGTTTTCTGCACCTTCTGTGCTGGAAGGAACAAATTCAATGTCAGGAGAATTTTCTTTTAGCTCAGCAAGGATTTTATTTTTAATCTGGTTTATCCATGAAGCAGCAGGTTGTTCTGGATATTCGTTGTTTAGAAAATTTATAAATTTGTCCTGGTCAACAATATTTATCCCCACGGCTACCCTTATTTTTCCACAGTTGTCCTCCGAAAAAACAGGCAGGGTTAAAAGCACAACAAACAAAAGAAGAAGCAGGGTTTTACAAAATTTTATCCCTGGAATCTTCAGGTCAGAGGATATCTTCCAATTATTCTTTGCACGGACAGACTTCTTTGAGAGAGAACCCATATTTTTTTGCTGCAAAATCCACCTCCTCTTTTATATTGTATAACTTTTTCATAAACAGGCGAGAAAAGAAGGAAAAATATGCTTATAAAGTAAGTTTTATGCTCTATAAATTGTCATAGGCTCTCAGACTATTTTCTTAAAGAAGCCTTTGAGAACACGTAGGGAGGAATTTTTACGTCAAATTTAATATTTTCTATAATGAATTCTGTTCCTTTTCCTTTTTTAAGAATGTCTTTGAAGACTGCACGAGTAGCTACCCAGCGTCCGTTCAGCTTCTTTACTTCCTTCACATAGGCAATTTTTAAAAGCCTGCCGCTGCGGGCATACATTTCTTCTTTAAGGATTAGAAAATGCTCCTTGTCTACCCATACTTTTCTTGAAAAATAGGCAACATCTTTTACTTTTGCAGTGAGCTTTAATACCCAGCATGGCCTGTCAAGATAAGTCTCCTCTCCTATAATTTCTGCATTATACAAATTATGAAGCTTTGGGTCTTCAAGAGTATCTTCATAGGAGAGGTCAGAGCCCATCATTGACTGGCGGAGCATATGTCCGGCTATAAGTATAACTCTGTCAGCGGAAGGACTGTAGAGCCACAATTGTTTCTTTATCTTCAACATTTTTGTGCCTCTCTCACGAGGAGGTTCAAGAAATTCTGTGAATGATTTCTCTGTTCCCATAATCCAGGATTTAAATTTAAATTTTCTGACTGCCCTTCTTCCGTGAACTATCATTGATGCAATAACTATTTTAGTCTCCGATGTCATGTTCTCGTCGGCTCTTTTGAGTATTTCATTGCCGGTTATATTGGCTCCCTGAATTGCAAATGTCCCTAAAAATACAATTAAAATTAGCTTTTTCATTCCGCAAACTCCCTTATTAGACTTGAGGTTTCGCGTTTGTATACCCCTATTCCTGAAAGCGCTGTTCCTATAAGGGGCGCAATCAGGCCCGGTATAAATCCCACGTAAAATGATCCTGGTGTTATCCTTGCTCTTATCACATTCGGGAGCATAATAGTGGCGTTTTTAAATAACTGGCTCATATTTATGCCGTGAACCTGAACATAATAGGAAACTCCAAGGCCAAGGAGCGTTCCTGCAACTGTTCCGAAAATACCGATTATCAGGGATTCTCCAAGAAGAGTTCTATAGATATGGCCCTTGTCTTCGCCAAGGGCAAGCCTTACCCCTATTTCTGAGTATCTTCTCAGCCCCCCAAGCAATCCGGAGTTCCACAGAACTATTGACATTGCAAATATGAAGATTGCAATAAAAATACCAACCCAATCCTTAATATAGGAGATGTATTCTTCCATGCCGGGCTGCTGGCTCAAGGCTCTCATAAAAGGAGAAAGTTCATCCCCTGGTTTTCCGTATTTTTTATTGAACTCTTCTGCTATCATTTTTGCCTCAATATCTCTGTAGACGAAATCTTTGAAAAATCCCAGTATTTCTCCAGCTGCGTCATCGAGAGCAAGGGCGTTCTGAACTCCTTTAAGGTCTGCAAATATTGTCTGTCGGTCCAGAGCGTCAACTCCAAAATTCAATGTCCCTGCTATTCTGAAATTTTTTATTGCCAGGCCTCCCCACGCATCATTGGTGATTAAAGTAACCTTAACTCCAGGGTTTACCTTTAATCTTCTGGCAAATTGCTCACTTATAAGAATTTCATCAGAAGAAGTGGGCAACTTTCCCCTTACAAGCCCTTTTTTTATATTCAGAATCTCTATTTCAACCGGCTTTGAAAGAAGGTCAACGGCAGTGCCCGCAACCGGACTCTGGATTCTGGTTTCCCCTTTCTCGTCAGGGACATCAAGTAGCCCGCCAAATACAATTCTTGGACACCATATCATGTTGGGATACTCCCTGTTCAGCTTTTCAATAAGGGATGAGACACCAAAAAGTGCAAGGTCAAGTGGTTTTTGGCTCTCCTCTTTTGCGTATCCTCTGGTTGTTATTTTCACGTGTCCGGTAACAAACTTAGCTGAATAATCTACCATCTGCGTTAAAGCTCCCTGAGTATAGCTATATAAAAATACCGTGAGCATAACACCAAGAGTCACTGTTAAAAATGGAAATAGACTCCTTGTTTTATCTCTAATAATCCCTTTTAGTAAGAACTTAATCATTGTATTCCGCCCCTCAATGCTTCAGTAGGTTTCATTTTTGCAATCTTTCTTACAGGCAAGTAACTTACAATTGTCGTTACTATGAAAACCAGGATGGCTGTTCCAATTATAAGACCGGCACCATATCTGGGATAAAGCCTTTCTCCCAGTGCTATAGCAAAACTTTCCGTAGCAGATTTTGGCAGTGCGTATCCTACCTTTGCTGCATAAATTAGAAGAGGTGCTCCATATAAAGCAGAAAGAATAACTGCAAAGAACGCATGGAGTGCGCCTTCCAGAGTAAAAAGGATAATTACCTGAAGTCTTGTAAATCCAAGAGCCATCAGGGTTCCAATTTCTTTTTTCCTTTTAAAGATAGAAAAAACCTGTGAATCAAATATAGAAATGAGCGCAATTGAAAGTAAAATTATATAAATCACGAAAGAGCCCTGAGTCTTTACTTTTACCAAAGCTTCTATTGTTTTCAGGAGAAACTTCAGGTTTTTAAACTCAAACCCGGGTGCAGGAGGAGGATTTTTCAAATCAGGTGAGACAACTATTATGGTTGCCTCTTCTTCCATACCAGTAAGGCGCTGGAGCACTTTTAGAGGAACCCATATCTGTCCGTTGTCTATGTTCTGGTCCGTGGTGGACATTATTTTAACTATTTTTACATCGGTGGCATCAAAGGTGCCATTTACATCCCTCCATCTTACGGTTAAATAGTCCCCCTCTTTAACTCCAAGCTCTGCTGCCATTCTTTCACCTATAAGCGCAGGAATTCCATCCACATCTTCAGTTTTTAAAACCCCTGTAGGGAATTTAAGAATTTTCTGTTCGGGAATGATGCCCTTAAGTAAAACAGGAACGGTCCTTCCCTGAGGATAAGCCGTTGCCTGTACAATAAGAATAGGAGTGGCTTTTCCTTCACTGATCAATTTTGAAATATTTTGAGGTATTTTACCATGGGCATCCTGTAGGGTGAGAGGGTCATATGGGTCATAAAGTTTATGCCAATACTGTCCTCCCCCATATTCAGCATCTTTTGCAACACGGGCTGCCTGCTCGCCCATTCCTATGTAAAGCCCCTGCAGTCCGATAATTGCAACAAGGCCAAAAGAAAGAGCCAGGGCATTGAGCCATGTTCTAAGTCCTGCCCTTACGAGGTTTTTATAGGCAAGTTTTAATAAAACCATCCCCCCCTCCTCATTTCATAACCTCGTCCTTTACTACCTTCCCATCGTTAAGGGTTATTTTTCTTCTAAGGTACTTAATTACCTTTTCATCGTGTGTGGCAAAAATAAAAGTTGCTTTAAGCTTTTCATTTATATCAGCCATTATGTCCAGCACATTATAAGAATTTTTTGCATCCAGATTGGCAGTGGGCTCGTCTGCAAGGATAATCTCCGGTCTTTTCACTATAGCCCTTGCTATTGCTACCCTCTGTCTTTCACCACCTGAAAGCTCTGATGGTTTTGAATTCGCCCTGTGGGCAAGATTAACCATTTCAAGTGCTTCCATGACACGCTCTTTTCTTTCCTCTGTGGAAAGATCAAGGAGTAAAAGGGGAAATTCAACGTTCTCAAATGCCGTATAGTGCGGGAAAAGATTAAATGTCTGAAAAATAAATCCTACGTATTTTCTTCTAAAAAGGGCGGCCTCTTTTTGGTTAAGACTGCTGGTTTCTTTTCCCATAACTATTACCTGGCCTTCAGTGGGCTTGTCTAAAATCCCCACCATATTGAGAAAAGTCGTTTTTCCTGAACCACTGGGACCAACAAGCCCTGCAAATTCTCCTTTTTCAAAGGAAAGATTAACGTGGTCAAGGGCATAAATTTTTGTGTGTCCCATCCTGTAAATCTTCGTAAGATTTTCTGTTTTTATAACACTCATTTACCCCTTCCTTTTAGAAATTATATGCAACCATTACCTGAAAACCTTTTCCTGCAAGAAGATTATAATTATCCTTACCAAAAAGAGCAAATTCCGTTGGATTCCAGAAACCCATAAAATAAATGCTCCATTTATCGTAATCTCGTTCCCATCTAATAAAACTGTATAATTTCCCTTCCCTGTGGCTGTAAAAAAACATACCGAAGATTCTGTCTGTAATTGTTAACGGATAATTTAAGGACAGAGCTGTAAACTCTAAATGGTCATTTTCGGCGTTAAGAAAGGAACTTATATCCATGTAAAGGAACTCCGCCATTATATAAAGTCCATTTCCTATGGAAAAAGTGTAGTCAAGCCCGAGATTTAAAGCCTTTTGCCATTTTTCCACACCCTGCATACCGCTCTGTTTTTTTCCCATGAGTTCAAACCATACCCCCGGCCCAATATCCCATTTACCATCCAGAGCTATTTTATATTCAGGTATAGTAATATCTCCATTGTCATGCTTTGAAAAACTTGCCTTTCTGTGATCAAAGGAAAAGGCTAACTGTCCGGTCCATAAAGGAATTTGAAGTCTCCCCCCATATTCAATGGAACCCTCCTGTGATGGAAGCACTTCCCAGCCTTTTGTTTTGTCTTCACCATAAATTCCCCATGCCCATACACTTGTATTGTTCAGGAAATAATATCTAAGGAGCAAAGCATAGATTCCATCTGTAAGCATAAGAGGGTCTCTGGGATCAATTCTGTCAAACCACATTAATGGTCGAAGAAGGCTCGCTGAACCGAAACTTATTTTTTGAAGGCCTGCTCTTGCTTCAAACTGGTTTGAGGATATTCTTATCCACCCTCTGTAGGGCTTAATTTTTCCCTGAATATTTTCTGTTGTAAGGTTTAGATTTCCAAAACAGTTTAGAGAAAATTCCGAATCAAGGGAAAAGCCATCGGAAATTGGGACTTCAATAGAGAGTTGAGGAAGAAATCGAACCCCGAAAAGGCTGGATTTATCATTATCTAACTGCTGGCTGAACCACAGGTCTGAGCTTCCGTGAACGGAACAATGGATGGGAACCGCTGGGAAGGATAAGGCCGTGAAAATAAAAACGAGAGCTGAAATGAATTTAGTTCTGGCGCTCATTATTCTTTGCCTTTATTAAAAACTGCCCGTTTCCTCATCCCAATTTATTATAGTATTTAATAAAAGATTAAGAAAGTTTTTAAAAAGGAATCCGTGAATTAATATTATTAAAAATGTTAATTTAACTGAATGTTTTTTATGCTAAGTCCCCTCCTGTGTCATCTTTTATTTTTGTTAATTCATTATTTCTTTTTATTTTCCTCTATTACCTCAAAAGAGAAGCTATATTCGGGAAGTTTATACTGTTCTTTTGGTTTTCCTTCCTCATCTGGTGGGGGATACTGAAGAGGTGGTTTAACGAAAAATGGAAAAAGGATATAATCCGGGTCTTCGGGTTTCTTTTTCTTAAACTTCAAATAGCAATAGGCTGTCTCTCCTACCCCGGGAAAGAAAGCGGAATACCAGGCTCTGGAACCATCCCTATACAGCGATGAGACCAGTTTATGGCTGGCAGTACAGTATGTAAAATAGTTCTCAGTTGGTCCTCCAGAGCCAAGACCGTAAAGCAGTTTTCTCTTTCCCTCAGGACCGTTTGTGTAAGTAATAGAAAACTTTATAAGTTTTTCCTTTGGCAGCTTTGCTACATACCAATCGTAATCATTTGCGCTGAAGCCCTGATAAATTTTGTTAACACCTACCATGACGCGGGAATCATGACTTGCATCTCTTCCTGAACCTGCATCGTCCTGATGTTTTACAACGATAGTATCCACCTTCATTGGAACTCCTCCTGAAACATAACAAAAATCAGTCTTATTATTCCCTACTACAAGATACCAGAGAACCTGTCCCACTTTGAATTCAGTAGTACTGAAATCATTTTTACAGAATTTACACCCTTCTTCTTTCGAAAACTCCCTGTAGGTATCGCACCCCACATAATTTAATGCCCTCGGCATGTTGTTTAATGCCTGGTCCAATTGGGGATCACCGGTGCGAATAGGGATTGCTTCCATTCTTACCCAGTAAACAACATCCTTTGAACTATCAATTACCAGGCAGGGGATGTCCTTTCCCAGTGTGATTGACTGGCCAGGGGTTATTACCTTGCATCCATAAGAGTTAAAGGAAACTCCTCCCTTTAGGAGCATCGCCATAAAAGCCAAAAGAGCAAGTTTTTTCATGGTCTCCTCCTATTTGAGAATTTTTATAGAAGGACAATCGGTCCCTTTAAATTCTATTTTTGCAGTATTGTAAAAGCTGTACCATCCATCTCCCTCTTTTTCTGCCCCCGGTGGTAATGAACAATTTTTTCCTAAAAACAATATTATTCTACCGGCTCTGGAAATTTTGCTTATCCTTTTTACATCAACAGGGAAAAGACCGCAAATGAACCCATCTCTAATAAGAGCATTTAAAATTTTTCTAACCGCAGTGGAATAATCAAAATTTAGTTGCGGCTCCTTTTCCAGCGAAAATACTTCATTGGGGTTACTGCTCTCCCCGTAATCTTCAGGGAACCTTGCACCATATACCACACTTTTTAAAAGTGAATTAATCCTTTTTAAACTGGCTTTAGCTTCCTTCAGGTTTTTGAAACCTCCTTTCTCACCGATTGGAGCGGTTATACTAATATACGCAGGGGAATACCAGTGAACTTCCCATTTCAAAAAATCTTCATCCTCGCACCCGTTCTGACAGATAAGCTCTGAATAAAACTCCCTATCTATTTTCTGATAAAGCTTCTCATCCTCGGGATTTTTTTTCTTGTTCATACAATCATAAAAGGTGTTCCATGTCTTTGAACATTCTTTATTCTTGAACCAGCGGGAAAAGTCAACGGAAGTGGTTATTCTTATAATTTTTTTCTCGTAGTCTTTCCTGAGATATATAAAAGGAACTCCATCCTTGACGCTTATTTTGAGTTCATCCAGATTAAGCTCCTCTTTCTGCCTGTAAACCCATGTGTTGGGAACTGTTTTAAATTTAATACCTGGTTTATTTAGATAAATTACAGAAAACTTTAATATCAAAGGCGTTGAGTAAAGAAGGAAAACAAGAAAGACAAAAAATAATCTTCTCATCTTTTTCCTCCTCTATAAATATAGCAAAATAGATTCCAGAAAAAATTACTTTGAAAAAAGGAAGACAATTTAAAAATGTCCTGAAATTTAGACATTAATTCTGATTTTAAAGCGACAAATCAATAAAATATGGTGTTGGTTGAAATTCCTTTTTTTTGGATTGAATATTGTGAAATCTAAACCATCGCTCAATTGAACTTTTTGCCTCTGTGCGTAAGTGCGAATACGCGAATACGTGAGATCGCGAAACGCGGAACGCGATACACAAAATCGCGAGAACGCGTATACGCGTCAACATGAAATCGCGATAACGCAATAACGCTCTGCGCCATACAAATACCCAATACCCGGTGCATTTTGCGTTGTTCTCAATGCACAAACAAAACGTCTACACCGTAAGTCGCTTTCGGAAAAGAAGACTGGAGATTAAAACAAACACTACTGCAAAAAGGGAAAGAATAGCTATATCCATCAACATCAAATTCAATCCCCCGCCCTTCAGGAAAATCTCCCTGAGCATCTTAATATAGAATTTCAGCGGGGTAAGATTGGAAAGAAACTGAATAACCTCTGGCATATTCCTTATAGGGATAAGCAACCCGGAAAGCATGATAGCAAACAACAAACTGAACCAGGAGAGAAAAAGAACCTGAAGAAGGGAGGTGGAGAAAGTTGCAATTAGAATCCCAATGGAAAGCGCTGTTAGTATATAGAGGAAGGACGCTCCGAAAAGTAAAAGATAACTTCCCCGCATTGGCACATGGAACCAGAGCTTGCCCACCATAAGAGCAAGAGTGATTGATAAAAACCCTCCAAGGGCATAGGGAATCATCTTCCCGATTAACAATTCATGTGGTTTTATAGGAGTTATACTAAGCTGCTCAAGAGTAGATGTTTCCTTTTCCCTTACTATGGAAAATCCTATTAGAAGTGTGCAAATTATTGTGATTATGAGACCTGCAAGTCCAGGCACCATAAAATACACGCTTTTCAATTCAGGATTAAACCATGCAGTATATATCATTTTAACCTTTGCAGGAGCACTCCCCTTTAAAATCCCTGCCACAAAATTTTCAAAAATCCGCATTATGTATCCTGTAACGATGGAAGCAATGTTTGAATCCATTGCGTTTACTATCAGCTGAGCTTGCGAACCTTCTCTCCTCAGGACCTTTCGCATAAATCCTTCAGGTATTATCAGAACTGCATCCACTTTTCTCTTCTTCAACAGTTCTTCCACTCCACGTGGAGTGGTATCTACATATTTAATTCTAAAATACCCGGAATTGCTGATTTTGTCGATCAAATGCCTGCTGAAGACTGTTTTGTCAGAGTCCTTGATTCCAAGGTCAATATTTTTTACATCCGTTGTAAGCACATACCCGAAAATAAGCAGCTGCACAACAGGTACCACAAAAAGAAGAATTAGAGTTTGTTTCTGCCGTCTCATTTGTTTAAATTCTTTTTTTACTATGGCTAAAATTCTTCTCATTAAAGCTCCCTCTTCAGCCTGAAGGTGCTTATAACAAAGAAGAAAATTGCGAAAACCATCAGAAAGACTAATTCTCTATAAATCTCTTTAAATCCCACTCCCATGAGCATTATTCCCCTTATGATTATTAGAAAATATCTGGCAGGGATTATATAGGTTAAAGCCTGCAAAAGCACAGGCATACTCTTTATAGGAAATATAAAGCCTGAAAGAAGAACCGAGGGTAAAATGGTCAGCACCAGAGATAAAATCATGGCTATGGCCTGGGAAGAGGCAATAGTAGAAAGGAAAACACCAAAACTCAGTCCTGCGAACATGTATATAAAAATTGAAACCCCGAGGCTCAGCAGACTCCCCCTGAAGGGAACCCGGAACCACAGCTCAGCTACAGCAATAATCAGGCTGGCTTCAACCACTGCAAGGAAAAGATAGGGCAACAATTTCACTACAATTACTTGAAAAGGACTAACAGGAGCTAGTCTGAGAAGCTTTAAGCTCCCTATCTCCTTCTCCTTCACAATGGTTATAGAGGTAAGCATAGCGCAGATCATCATTAGAAATATCGCTGCCAGGCCTGGAACAAAAAAGTGAGAACTTTTCAGTTCGGGATTGAAAAAATTCACCACAGAAAACCTGAATTCGGGACCACGTGGCATATGTTTACTGTTGAACTTTGCGAGAAAAGCATGGAAATAATTGGCCACAGTGGTGGCAAGATTAGAATCGCTTCCATCCAATACGAGTAAAACCTCAGTATCTTTACCAGTAAGAAGTTTTTTATACCCATTGCTTGGTATAATCAGACACGCATCTACCTTCCCTTTCACAATCCATTTTTCACACTCTTTTAATGAGGGAAATTCTCCTTCTCTGGTGAAGTATGAACTGGCCTCCATGTCAGAAACAAGGCCTTCGAAGAACTGAGAATGGTCGTAATTAACCACCCCGAATTTTATGTTTTTAACGTCCATCCGAACTACATACCCATAAAATAGCAACATAATTACTGGAAGAAGCGATATGAGGAACAAACTCTTTGGGTCACGTATAAGGTGGAGAAATTCTTTTTTCAAAAAGGCCTTAGACTTCCTCAAGGCTTCCTCCTACAAGTGAAACAAAAACTTCCTCCATACTTTCCTTTTCCAGGCTCGTTTTAAGTGAATCAGGAGAATCCAAGGCAAGAATTCGACCCTCATGCATTATTGTTAGCCTATCGCAATATTCCGCTTCCTCCATATAATGGGTGGTGACAATTATCGTCTGCCCTGCACCGGACAATTTCCTTATTATCTTCCAGAAGCTCCTTCTGGACACAGGGTCGACCCCTGAAGTGGGTTCGTCAAGAAAAATCAATTCAGGTCTGTGAAGTAAAGCACACGATAGGGCTATTCTCTGTTTCCATCCCAGGGGCAAAGAAGAAACCAAAGAATTAAGAAAAGGTTTAAACTCGAGAAATTGATTTAATCTCTCAATTTCAGAATGGAAGTCCCTGTTATTGACACCGTAAAGAGCTGCGAAAAGCTCTAAATTTTCCAGCGCAGTCAGGTCTTCATAAAGGGAAAACTTCTGGGACATATATCCGATTTTGCTTTTGACTTTATGGCTTTCCCTGGGTATTTTAAAGCCGGAGACCCTTACAATCCCTGATGTAGGTGGAAGGATACCGCAAAGCATCCTTATGGTTGTGGTTTTTCCCGCTCCATTCGCACCTATAATTCCGAAAATTTCACCCTTCCTTACTGAAAAGCTTATATTATTCACTGCGGTGACATCCCCAAATTTCTTAACCAGATTTTTAACCTCAACTACATACTCATTCACCGATAAAACCTCCTGTCAGGTATACAAAAACATCCTCGGCGGTAGGAGAGACAGGATACCATCCTTTTACAATCTGACTTAATTCTTCAACCACCTTTTTTTCGTATTCCCGGGGAAAGTAAGCTCTCACCCTTCGGCCTACGACATGGGTAGCCTTTATGTTTTTAAGTTTTTCCACCTTTTCAATCAAATCCTCTACCCTATCTGTTTTGATTTCCGCAATTTTAAAAGGGAAAAGCTCGCTGAGGTTCTGAACTTCAATTTGAACAAGAACCCTTCCTTCCGCCAGAAATACCACCTCGTCCATTCGGGAAACTTCCTCCATATTGGAAGTGGACAAAATAACTGTGGTTCCTTGTTCTTTTATAAAACGTATCAGCTCCCATAATTCAGTCCTTGATATAGGATCAACTCCCCTGGTAGGCTCATCAAGAACAAGAACAGATGGTTCGTGAATAAGGCAACTCAGCACCATTAGTTTTTGCTTCATTCCTCCGGAAAGTTTACCTGCTTGTCTTTTTCTGGCTTTCTTCAAGTTAGCAATATCCAGCAACTTTTCTATTTTTTCCCGAAGGGTTCCATCTTTCTGGCCGTAAATCTGGCCAAAGAAAAAGAGGTTTTCTTCAACTGTAAGGTCTGAGTAAAGGGAAAAATCCTGAGGAACAAATCCCAGGCTTCTTTTCAGACTTCCAGAATCTTCTGTCCATTTTTTACCGGCAATTAGTACTTCTCCTGAATCTGGCGACCTTAGCCCTGTTATTATTTCCAGCAGGGTTGTTTTTCCAGCACCATCAGGACCTATCACTCCGGTAATTTTCCCTTCTTTAAGGGTAAGGGAAACATCCTTCAGAGCTATAATTCCATCATATTCTTTGGTTATATCCCTGACTTCAATGAAACCAGTGGGTCCTATCATTTTTCTAAGAAGATCTCCACAGGCATACCGATTTTAAAAATACTCTCTTTATTGTCTACGTTCACCTTCACGGCATAAACAAGGGTAGCCCTCTCACTCTGCGTCTGGACATTTTTTGGAATAAATTCTGCTTCCTCTGATATCCATATTACCTTTCCTGAAAATTCCCTGTTCGGAAATGAATCGACCTTTATTTTTGCTTTCTGTCCTATCTTTATCAACCCAAGATATCTTTCTTCAACATACATCCTTGCCCATACTTCATTCATCTTTGCCAGAGTAAGTATTGTATTCATGGGTAAAACCACCTCGCCCTCCCGTGCAACTATTTCCTGGACAATCCCATCTATCGGAGCTTTAATCTTAGAATTTTCTATATAGTAATCTAAAAGCTCCAGTCGCTGATTTACACTCTCTATTTTAGCCTTCAATGCAGACCGATTTTCCTTTAAAGCCTGAAGCCTTTTCTGCAGGGACAGATATTCTGTCTCGGTTTCCTCAAATTTCTGCAAAGGGATAGCCTTTTCTTTGTATAGGTTCTTAGCCCTTTCGTAGGTCTTTTCAACCTGTTTTAATCTGACCCCAAGCTCCTCTATCTGTCTTGAAAGGGAAGCAATAGAATAAAAAAGTTCTTTCCTGGTAGTTTCTACTTCCTTTTTTTTAAGCTCAAATTCCCTGGAATCAAGTATAGCAAGCACATCTCCCTTTTTTACCCTTTCGCCTTCCTTCACTGGAATATTCTTTATTCTGGCCTGGTAAATGGGAGAAATCCGGACCTGAACTGCCTCTATGGTAGCTGTGGACGAAATTACATTTTCCTTTCCCTTTTCCCCACAGGAAACAAGAACAAAAATGGCAAGCAATAAAATTGTCTTTCTCTTCATAATTCCTCCTTTATAGAAAGACCTGAGGTAGTTATATATTCAATCCTGGAAAGCAAGGCCTTCGATAAGCTTTCCATTTTCTTTAACTCTGCTTCCTCAAGTTCAGTATTGACCTTCAAAAGCTCGGTGGGGATAATTTGATTCTGCCTAAACTGCTCCTGTTTTATCTGGAGGACCTTCTTTATAAGGGATATCCTTTCATCCCACAGGCTGATAAGTGCAACATTTTTCTCGTATTCGCTTTTCAGGTTCTCCAGCTGAGCCTTTATATTGCTTAGCAATTTCTGTCTCCTGTTTCTAAGCTTTTCGAGGTCCACTGCCACCTTTTTAAATTCCATATTAGTAGTTTTCCAGTTCCACAGAGTAAAACTTGCAGAAATTCCAACATTCCAGTAGCCCATCCATTCTTTCTTGATAAGATCAATTCCTGGCTTTCCATAACTATATCTCCCCATAATAAAAACCTGAGGATACATACTGGATTTTTGAAACTTTATAATCTGCTGGAGTTTCTTTTCCTTTTCAGCCAGAAGGGAAATTTCTGGATTTATAATTTTTTCCACAATCGGCAGGGGCTTTAAACGGGGCTCTGCTCTGAATTTTATTTCTCCATCGAAATTGTCCATTCCTATAAGGTTGAATATACGAATCCTGGTTCTGTTTATTTTATCCTCTAGCTCCCTTAGAGCCATCTCCATCTCATTTAGCTTCTTTCTTACCTGAAGTACCTCTATATAGCCGATCTGTCCACCCTTATATAACTTTTCTGTATCCTGTAAAAGTTCCTTCAGAAACGCCTTCTGCCTCAAGAGAATCTCCTTCTGCAGTTCTGCTATAACACCTGTGTAATAGAGCCTTGCTATTTCTGTGTATACTTTGTTTTGAATTATTCTCTTTTCCTGCTCCTTTTCGGACTTCTCCAGCTTTTTTATCTGCACACTGGCCGAAAGTTTTCCTCCTGTGAAGACCGGCTGGTTAAAGAGGAGGGAAAAATCGTAGGTATTTTTTGTTCCAAACAAAATCCCCTCCCTTAAAAAGGGAAGCTCAAGCTCCATAAGCTTGGAAACTCTCGTGTAACTCGATTGAAGTTCAAGGGTGAAAAGTTTCCGTCTTTTAGCAATGAAGATGTCATAGCGCTGTTTTTCCAGTTCTAAATTAACTTCCTTTAAAGATAAATTATGCTCTTCCGCAAAGGAAAAAAGGGATCCTAAATTTGTGAAAACCGTAGTAGATAAAAGGGGCATAAGAAAGAACACAAAGACAAACAATTTATTTTTCATTTTTCCCCTCCTTTAATACCTTTCATCAACAGTTGAATAATGGTATTCTTTCTCTCCTTTATATATTCCTCGCTTCTTGGGTCTGTATTGAGAATCTCCTTTATAAGGGGTTCGGCAATTATAGGAAAATACAACATGGACAAAAAATGAATTATTATCTGTTCGGAATTTAGCCCTTTTGCATTCTTGTCCTCCTTCCAGAGCTCAATTTTCTTCATCAGCTTTTTTCTTAAACCATACTCCTCAAGGGCGTTTTTCAAAAATATACCTATGTTTTTCCCCCCATCCAGCATATCTCTAACAATTATCAAAAAGAGTTTCCTGTTGCGGTACAAAAAATCAAGATACGAAGAGACAATTTCACCGAAAAGCTCTTCAAGGGTCTCCGCCTTATCTATCCTCCTTGACAATCCCAGAAGCATAGGTTTCATACTACTTTCTATTGCATTTAAATAAAGATTCTTCTTTGAACCAAAATAATAGAAAATAGTCCCCTTACTTACACCTGCCTTTCTGGATATTAACTCAACGTTTACTCCGTCAAACCCTTTCTTTGAGAAGCAATCAATTGCAGCTCTAATAATTCTTTCCTTACTATTCATTTGACTAACCAGTCAGTTAAATTGTAAAACACTATAAGTTATTCTTCAAGAGAAATTTTTCATAGAATACAGAGTAGTTATAGTAAATCCCTTATAATAACGAAAAGGCTCAGAGCATAAACACGTTCAATTGAAAAATTGACAATACAATTGACAATACCATTTTGAATGTTTGTTGATTTAAAAATATAAATGTCCACAAAAATAAAGGTATAATTACTTTTCATTGAGGAAAGTAAACAGATGAGTTTATTGCTGTCCATAATATTATTCGCAGCGGCTCTTGTAGCTTCTTTTTTCGGGCTTGGTGGCGGGGTACTCTACACTCCAATACAGCTGTGGTTTAAGGTCCCGTTTAATGAGGCGTCCTCCACTTCGCTTCTACTTATTCTCATCACTTCATTCTCTGCAACAATTGTCTTCAGACACAAGCACAGAGTAGACTGGAAGCTTGCTCTATTACTCGAGATCCCCACAACTGCAGGTGCATTTATTGGAGGAATTCTGTCAGAATATTTCTCTTCCAATTTTTTAACCGGGATTCTTATATTATTGCTTCTCCTTTCGGCGTTTTTGATGATTCGCCCTCCTGAAAAGCATTATTCTCTGTGCACCATAAGGGAGGTCAGGAAAAACTCGCTATGGTTCTGGAAAAGGGAATGGAATGGGAATTTTTATTATCTTAACCTCAGGTGTGTATTTCCCATCATGTTTATTGTAGGAACAATTATAAGTATTGTTGGAATAAGTGGAGGGGTTATTAAGATTCCCATAATGGTTCTTCTTTTGGGAATTCCCATGCCCATTGCCATAGGTTCGAGCGCATTTATGGTAGGCCTTACCGCTCTTGCAGGGCTTCTGGGACACGCAAGCATTGGACACGTAAACTGGCATACGGCTTTACTTCTTGCAGTTCCTGTCTTTATAGGAGCTCAGATAGGAAGTAGAGCGTCTGTTCACATAAAAACCCGGAAGGTAAAACATCTCTATGGATGGTTTTTAATCATTGTGGCAATAATTACCTTCTTAAGAGCATGGCGATTTATTTAAACCCTGGAGCAATGTTAAAAAATGTTAATAAAAAAGAGGGTAAAACCTGGCATGCTCCCATTTTTTGGACAAACTTAATGTTAAGACTAACTGATTATACACCATAAATTATTCCTAATTTGATACAGAACTCCGAAGGAGTTAGCCGAATGAGGCCTTTCTTCATTGTAAAATCTAAACCATTGCTCTATTGCACTAACGCGAATACGTGAAATCGCGAACCGCGACCCGCGATACACGACATCGCGAATATGCGAATACGCGAAATCGCGAACCGCGGAACGCGATACACAAAATCGCGAAATCGCAATAACGCGAATACGCATATGGGAAGGAAAATATGAGATTCAAGCCTTATTTTTTTACAACTACGTGTGTTAAAATGAATGGGTGCTAAATAAGAGGCTCATTTTTATTCTGCTTCCAGCAGGAATTATGCTCCTCATTCCTTTAATTGCAATGCAATTTACATCTGAAGTGAACTGGGACTCATTAGATTTCATCGTGGCAGGTGTACTGCTTTTCGGCACTGGCCTTGCTATTGAGTTTGCTGTAAGGAAAATACACAACATCATATTTAGGATTGTAGTTTGTGCTGCTCTTATTATAATTCTTTTTCTAATTTGGGCCGAACTTGCGGTGGGAATCTTTGGAACTCCATTTGCCGGCAGTTAAAATGCCTGATAAGAAATTTACATTCAATAATATAATATTGTAATATTGTTATAATCAAAAAAGGAGAATTATGGCAGTATCAAGCATTCTCAACGATGTTATAGGACCTGTTATGCGGGGTCCTTCGAGCTCTCATACAGCGGCAGCCTGCCGCATAGGACTTCTTGCAAGGGATTTAATAGCTGAAAATATAAAGGAAGTTATAATAGATTACGATCCCAGCGGGTCTCTTGTAACCACCCATGAATCCCACGGAAGCGATTTAGGCCTTTATAGCGGTCTTCTCGGATGGAGTATGGATGACGAAAGAATGCTGAACTACAGGGAAGGGTTAAAAGAGGCCGGTATAAAAATTAAGGTTAATTATATAAACTACGGTGCAAAGCATCCCAACACCTACAGAATGAAAATTTCCAATTCAGAGATTTCTCATACCCTTACAGCAATATCAACAGGTGGGGGAGCCATAGAGATAATAGAAATAGACGGTGCAGAGGTTTCTATAAATGGGGATTTCCACGAGCTTCTAATTTATACTGAAAATCCTGAAGAAGTTCAAACTTCACTCCCCTCCTCTTTAGAATACGATTTCATTTTTTACAGGAAAGGTAGAAGAAATTTTATTGAAGTAAAAAGTCACAGACCCCTTACCAAAGAAGAGCTAAAAAAAATAAAATCTATCCCAGCAGTCATGTTTATTCGCTATCTAAAACCGGTTCTTCCTGTACTTTCCAGGAAGGATATCAGCGTACCTTTCCTTTATTGCAGTGAGATGCTGAAATACGCAAAAGACAAGAAACTCAGCAATATCTGGGAACTTGCTGTTGCGTATGAAAGCGAACGAGGAGGGATTTCCGAGAAAGAAGTTATGGAAAAGATGCGAGAGATTGTACGGATAATGAAAAGGTCTATAAAGGTTGGGCTTAAAGGAACCCATTATGAGGACAGGATTTTACCAGCTCAATCCCCAGGGTTTAAAGAAAAGATGGAAGCAAATGCTCTTCTGGATGCCGGGATGCTAAATACAATGATACTTTATACCACTGCCATGATGGAGGTCAAAAGCTCCATGGGAGTTATAGTGGCAGCCCCAACTGCAGGCGCATGCGGAACACTCCCGGGTGCGATTCTGGGAGCTGTGGACTGGATGGGAAAAAGCGAAGACGAAGCTGTAAAAGCAATGCTTGCAGCAGGCATAATCGGGATATTTATATCAGAACACGCTACATTTTCAGCAGAAGTCGGTGGATGTCAGGCAGAAACCGGAGCCGCCTCTACAATGGCCGCCGCTGGACTGGCATATCTCGCAGGAGGTAATCTACAACAGTGCGTCAATGCAGCTTCTTTTGCACTTCAAAATGAACTTGGACTTATTTGTGACCCTATTGCAAACCGTGTTGAGGCGCCTTGTCTGGGAAGAAATATAATGGGAGCATCAAATGCTCTTGCCTCAGCTAATATGGCACTGGCAAACTATGATCCGATTGTACCTCTTGACGAAGTTGTAGAAACCATGCTCAAGGTTGGAAGATGCCTTCCCCATGAACTTCGCTGCACCGGGCTTGGAGGCCTTTCTATAACGCCATCATCAAAAACGGTGGAACGAAGACTAAAAAAGAAACTTATTCAAAAGACAGAAAAACAATAATTTCCGCCTGAATATAAGTTGCGGAAGAAGGCGTTACAGAAATAAAGCTAAAAAATCTAAATTTAGAACACTCTAATTAACCGGCCATTTCCAGCGTGGAGTAACCTTCGCGTATCTTGTAAGAATCTTTTCCTCTACCTTCAGAACCACTTTGTAAACGCCGGGTTTTGACCTGGCAGTGTCCCAGTAAATTTTATGCAGTCCTTTATCGTGGTTTATTTTCATTTTCTTCATAAGCTTTCCCTGGAAATTGTAAATTTCAATAGAAGCAGGGGTTTTGGATGTATCTTTGAAATAATAGTAAATGGCTAACCCATTGGGTTCGTTAGGTGTAGTGATAGGTCTATCTCCCATAAGTTCAAAGTTCCCCCAGAATCTGCGTTGAGAATAGTTCATCTGAGGTTTCGGCTCTATGGAAAAAAGATATGCATCTTGATCGAGGATGTCCTTTTTCAGTTCTTGAAGTGGAGAAATATCGGTTATAAACGCTCCTCTGCCGTAAGTTCCCACAATAAGGTCATTTTCTCTGGGATGTATCATAAGATCCATAACAGGTACATGAGGCATATTATTGTTGAAGGGAAGCCAGCTGCCACCGCCATTGAGGCTTACATAAACTCCCTTTTCTGTTCCCACAAAAAGAAGGTTGGGATTTTTCCTGTCCTCATATATCACGTTTACACTTGCCTTAGGAAGGTTCCCTGTTATATTCACCCATGTTTTACCGTAATCGTCTGTTCTAAAAACAAAGGGCCTGAAGTCGTCAAATTTGAAACCCGACTTTGTAACGTAAGCACGGCCAGGGAAGTGGTTTGATGCAAAAACCCTTGTTACCCAGTAATTTTCAGGGCATCCCATGGCAGTAATGGCAGATGTACAATCGCTCCAGCTCTTACCGAAATCCTTCGTTACATGGACCTTTCCATCGTCTGTTCCAACCCAGATCAAACCCGGTTTTAGAGGAGATTCGGAGATGGTGGCTATTGTGCAATACATCATATGGCCTTTTCCTGCTATCTTTACAGGGTCATCGGTAGTTAAATCCGGGCTTATTTCTATCCAATGGTCACCCCTATCAAGAGACATCAGAAGCATCTGAGCGCCTGCATAGATTATCTGAGGATTGTGTGGAGATATCAATATAGGAGGAGTCCATGGAAATCTGTAGGGTGGTTTTCCTTTTTCTCTCTTAGGTTCAATGTCTACCCTTTCTCCGTTCAATAAGTCAACTCTCTGATGACCACCAAACTGAGTTGTAGTGTATGCCCAGCGGTTGGTTTCTGGATCAACTTTGCAGTACATCCCGTCCCATTTTCCTACAAGAAACCAGTCTTCTATTGTGATTTCTCCTCTCCATGAGTTGGAAGGTCCCATCCAAATCTCATGGTCCTGAAGTCCCACGTAAATGTTGTAAGGGATTTTATTGTCAGCCTCAACGGCATAAATTTCGCCAAGAGGTATATTATAGAGATGGTCCACAGTTTTACCGCCGTCATAGGTAACATAAAGTCCTCCGTCGCTTCCAATTAACATATGACGGGAGTCGTTGGGGTCTATCCACATTGCCCTTACATCACCGAACATATTTGAAAATTTATCTATTTGTGGCCACTTCAGATTGTGCCATGTTTTACCTCCGTCTTCTGAATATTCCAGGGTTTCGCTTAATATATAAATTTTATTTGGATCATCGGGAGCCACTCTAATTTTGTTAAAGGAATACGCTGCTTTTGAGCTTACATTGTCCTTTGAACTATTTCTTTTTTCCCAGTGCAGTCCTCCATCTGTGGTTCTGTACACTTCACCTCCTACTATAAATTTCCAGAACGGGTCCCCCATTTTATTAAACTTTATTTTAATATATTCCTGTGGTGTCTCAGGAAACTTCGCACCTGGTTTTGGATTAAGGTTTTCTACTACAGCATAGACAATATCAGGATTGCCCGGAAAAATGGCAAGACCTACTCTTCCTATTTTCCCATGAGGAAGGCCGCCAGAAAGCCTTTTCCATGTTTTCCCGCCATCTGTTGTCTTGTAAATCCCGCTACCTTCTCCTCCTGCTTCAAAATGCCAGGGATAACGGTATTTTTCATAAGCTGCTGCATAGAGTATGTCAGGGTTTTTGGGATTAATTACGAGGTCTATAACGCCTATGTTTTCGTTTATGTAAAAAACTTTTTTCCATGTCTTTCCACCATCAGTTGTTTTATAGATACCACGCTCCTTGTTCGGAGTAAAGAGGTGTCCCATTGCAGCAACATAGACTACATTCGAGTTTCTTGGGTCAATTACTATTTTTGAAATGTGGTGTGTTTCTTCAAGTCCGAGATGAACAAAAGTTTTCCCCCCATCTTCGCTCTTATAAATTCCATCTCCTGGATGGGATAATCTGGCATTGAATGATTCTCCGGTCCCCACCCATACAATTTCAGGATTGCGCTGGTCAACTGCTATTGCTCCAATTGAAAGTGAACCGTACTTATCGAAAATCGGGTAAAAAGTTGTGCCGTTATTTTCTGTCTTCCACACACCGCCGTTTCTTGCTCCAACATAAAAGGTGTACTTGTACTTAGAAAAGTTCGTGGGAGGAGCGGCTATACAAGAGATCCAGGAACCTATTTTGTAAGGCCCAAGAGCTCTGTAGTTAAATACGCTAAGAAGGTCCTTTGAAAATGTCGCACCCTGTAGAAAAGACGCCAGAATGAGAGTTAAAACAAAATTAAAGCCCATAAATAAAGCCGATAATAAAAATACATCCTTGAAATAAAATCTTCTTTTCCTCATTTTTCTCCTCCATTTTTCTAAATTATATATACATTATATTACATATTATATTTTTGAATATAAAGTCATTGAAAGAGCAGAAAAAATCAATTTTCGGCATGCCGACGTTATGTTTTATTCATTTATTTATATGAATGTAGAATTTTTTAGAATCAATTTCCAGAAAGTCAAAACTCTCTTCTGGTTGGTTCTTAATTGTCGCCCTGAATCCCGCTACTGGAAAATAGTGTCTTTTTTAGTCTCTTTAGATAGTTATGCTATTCCATTAGCGCGATTTACTCCCCTGACTTCTATATTTCACAAAAGCTTACCCTGACTTTCTATAACCAATAAAAATTCATGAATTATTCTACTTTTTTGAGCTCTTTATAAGGTCTTCAAATTTTTTCTTTGACTCTTCCATAACTTTTTCATGAATACTGTTTCCATGAGAATCCATTGTAACCACAACAGGAAAATCCTCTACTTCTATGACCCAGAAAGCCTCAGGGGTTCCAAACTCTTCCAGCATGAAAACGTCCACCACTCTTTTTACTGAGTTTGCTATGAGGGTTCCAGCACCTCCTACTGCGTGGAAATATACTGCACCGCAGCGTTTTAAACCCTCAAGAGTTTTCTTTCCCATTCCTCCTTTTCCGATAACTCCTCTTACATTATACTCGCATATAACATCCGCTTGATAGGGCTCTTCTCTTATAGATGTGGTGGGTCCTGCTGAGACGAAACTCCACGAACCGTCCTTGTTTTTCTTAACAACAGGACCACAGTGGTATATGACGGATTCTTTCAGGTATTTTCTTATAAAATCGGGTTTTTTCTCCACCATTAGTTTGTGAGCCTGGTCCCTTGCAGTTACTATAATTCCTGAAAGCAATACCTCATCCCCTACCTTAAGTTTTCTTATCTCTTCTTCAGAAATCGGTACTTTTAATTTAATCGACATAGCTCACCTCTCCTTTTTTAATAATCATTTCCTTTCTTCTAAAGGCCCAGCAATTATAGGAAATAGCCACATAGAAAGTCGCAGGATGGCGGTGCTGATAGTCCACAAAAACATCAAGAACTGTGGTTTTTCCTCCGAATCCCATAGGACCTATCCCCATACTGTTTATTTCTTCGTACAGGGAGGTTTCGAAGTCTGCTATAACCTTCTCAGGGTGCCTCTCTCCTATTCTCCTGAAGAACTGTTCTTTTGAAAGAATATAGGAGGTTGCTCTGTCTCCTCCTATTCCGACTCCAATCGTTCCCGGAGCACAGCCTTTTCCCTGAGCCTTCCATACTGCATCAAGAATTACCTTTCTTATACCGTCCATATCCCTTCCAGCCCCCAGGGTCGCATCTGGAAGCTTATACTGAGTTCCAACATTTTCACTTCCTCCACCTTTAAGCATAAGTCTTATTCTTACCTCATCTTTGTCCCACTGGTGAAAATGAATGTAAGGATGATTGATCCCCACATTGTTACCGGAGTTTTTTCCTGTGATTGGGTTTACGGCATTGGGTCTGAGATAATATCTTTTGGTGGCCTCTTCTGCTGCAGCGTTAATAGCCTCCCTGTACTTCTTCTCTTCATCTCCTACCGGAAAGTCGATGTAGAAGATTAAAGAACCCGTATCCTGACATATGGGCGTGCTCTTTTCCCTGGCCATTTTTACATTTTCCAGAATGGTTTTAAAAACCGCCTTTGCAGGCGTGCCATTATCCTCCCTCTCATAAGCATCTCTAAGTGCTTTTTCAACATCGGGAGGAAGGTCGGTGGCCGCCCTGCGAATGAGTTCAACGAGTGCATCTTTTAATTCCATTAGACCCTCTCCTTTTTAATAAATTTCCATTTTTATTATAGAACTGTCTCAAAACAATGTAAATCCTATATATTTAGGTAAATCCTATATATTTAGAAGAGAAGAGGAAAGGTTCTCCGGGAGAGTGGAAAAATGAAGCTGGAGAAACAAAGAAAGCAGACATGGAGATAGTCCTGATTCTGGAAGCAATATAAGGGAGAGATGGAAAGGATTATGAGCATGCAGACCGGGCAGTTGATAAAATTTTAATATACTTATAGCCGTTATCCGTATTTAACCTACCGCTGAATTCGGAACAGTAACTCTTTAGTTACTACCCATGCTCAGATAATGGTTCAGAAAAAATGCATGTTCAATAACCGGTTCCATAATCTCTTCAAAAGGCATATGTAAATCAGCCGGTAGCCTGAACTGAGAAGATTCTATTCTATTTAATTTATCGCTTGACTCTTAAAACAGCATCTGATTCTGGCCTGCTCCCTCAGAGACCGAATTCTCCGGGAACTTTTGGAAATAGTCTGCAATACTTCACTGAATCAAGTCCTGCTATGAAACGAGTAAGTCTTTCAATTCCTATCCCGAATCCAGCAGAGGGAGGAATGCCATGCTCCAGCAGTATTAAATAGGAAAGATAAACTTTTTCGTCGATTCCCTTTCCTCTAAGCCTCTCTCTTGTTTTTTCTGCTCTCCACTCTCGTTCTCCACCAGATATCGCCTCTCCATAACCTTCAGGATAAATAAGGTCAAAGTCCCTCAGATAATTCGGGTCCTTTCCTTGTCTGTAATAAAACTCTCTGCTTTTTTCAGGAAAATCCACTATCCAGACCGGTTCTTTTATTTCCCGGGAAAGTTTTGCCTCATAATCCTTACCGAATTTACTGTATGCTTCCTTATAGGTAATGGCTTTAAAGGGCCTGGACGGAATTCTCAGTTTTCTTGTGAAAAATTCAAGTTCCTCTTTTGCCTCTTCTATTGCACGCGTTATGACATAAACCAGCATTTCTTCTCCCAGACTCATAACTTCATGTCTGTCTGCTTCCCTGATTTCCAGGTCCAGCTGAGTAAACTCTACAAGGTGTCTTCCAGATTTTTGCATTTCTTCTTTTTCAATTCGGAAATTTGGAGAAAAAATGTATATTTTTTCATAGGATAGCATGGCAAGCTGTTTGTGAAAGATCATACTTTTAGTAAGCTGAAGTGGATTCCCATAAATAGTAAAGGAGACGGTAGTCTCAGGTGAGGAGAGAGGATCTGTTATAGGAGATGCAATAACAGGCAGAAGTTCTATAAAACCTTTATCTTGCATAAACTCTCGTAAAAACCCGATTAATTTGCTTTTAAGACTGTTTGCCTTAATAACTCTTTCATCCTTTAAATGTTTCGTTATATATTCAAGTTTTTCCTTTTCTATATATTGCATTTTTAACCTCCTATGAGTGAAATTTTTTAATGGACAGAAAAAAGGCCTTTTAGGAAAAAATGAAAAAATATTAATATACTATGCCCCCCGCTATTTGCAGGGGGCATTATTATTGGAGAGGTTTACGTTTACAGAGGAAGTTTTATGCCTCAGGGCTTTGAGGATTGCCCTGTATAGAGGTCTACAAAGGTCTGTTATGAATTGCAGAGTGCGTTGCTTGGTAAAAAGTACTAAAGCCAACTGCAATTCTAAGTTTAAGCTCATTTTTTAAAACAAAAAATATATAAAAAACGCGATAATGTCAAGAATTTGTATAAGTTGGCATGCCCCCATTTTGTGGACTCATTCAATGTTAAGACTAAATAGCTTAATCCCAATTTGCTACAGAACTCCGAAGGAGTTAGACGAATAGGGCCTTTCTTCATTGGAAAATTTAAACCATTGTTCAATTGTTTTTCTTTCTCTTTCAAGTTTTTATTATCATAACCCGTCAGATATTCGTCTTTGAAGCTTCGCTATCTTCTCACGTCTTGAGATGAAACTTGTCCAGTTTTTGGGGAGCAGGTCAGTGTCGCCCCCATTTTTTCTCATTTTCTAAACACCTCCATCAACATATCAGAATACCTGAGCCTTCTTGAGAAATATTTTTCGTTCTTTTGACTAAATAACAGATAAAGAAATTTGTCAGCGCTTTTTTAGACTGAAAAATCCAAACAAAATCTATTTGTTTCCTTTATTCAAAATAAAACTCCAGAAGCGGAGTTGGCTCCTATATTCTTTATATTGTGGAATATGCTTAAAGAGAAGATTGTAAAAGTTTTTACCGTGATTCATGTGAACAAGATGAGCAACCTCGTGAAAAGCTATGTATTTTATAAGTTCCTCTGGAAGACCCTTTGCAAGGGTGTTTATTGTTATATTCCCACGGGGAGAATAACTTCCCCATCTTGTTTTCATTTTTCTAAATTTAAGTTCCTTTGCCCTGGCTCCAATAGAGTTTTCAGCTTCGCTTATATGCTTTTTTACAAGAGCCTCAAATTCTGCCTTACTTCTATTAATAGGGGCAAGTTCTTTTGCCTTTTTTTCAATTATTTCTATTTCTCGAAATCTGTTTGTTATCCATTTCCTATGTCTGGATATTACTTCTTGAGGGTTCAGTCCTGGAGGCAGGATAAGTCTGAGTTCACCGCTTTTTATTTCAATCCTTGCATACTTCACTTTTCTTCTTATCACTTTATATTTTAATTTCTCTGGCATGAGCCCCATGTAGGTTGTATTGTTTTAGATTATAATGTAAACATGGATTTTTTACCATTCATATTGTTAACATTATCTTCAGGTTAGAAATGAAAGTTGAAATTTTACATGGAATTGATGGAATAAATAAAAAGGCAGAGGCATATGTAATAATAGATGTGTTCAGGGCGTTTTCCACAGCCTATTATCTTTTTTATCTTGGGGTTGAAAAAATTATCCTTGCATCTACTCCTGATGCAGCAAGAAAAATAAAAGAAGGGACAGATTTCATTCTGGTGGGAGAAGTTGGGGGAAAACCATTTGATGGATGCGACTTTGGAAATTCTCCCTACCACGTTTTAAAAGAAGGAAAAATGCGGTGGCAGGGGGAAACTGTCATTTTAAGAACATCTGCAGGGGTACAGGGTGTAATAAGAGCTGCTGAATACAGTAAAAATGTTTATGCAACAAGTTTTCCCGGAGCAAAGGCTCTTTCAGAACATTTGAGGAAAATGAATTATTCCGATATTAAAATAGTAGCTATGGGAGAAAATGGAAGGATGCCAACTCCAGAGGATGATACGTGTGCTGAATACCTTAAATCACTCCTTTTAAAAAAGGATTTTAACTGGTTAGATATGTTAATGATTATTATTCAAGCCGATTCCTTCAAAAAGTTTTTCATCCCAGAAGAAGGATTTCCTCCACAGGATCCTGCTCTCTGTCTTCAAAGGGATATCTTTGATTTCGTAATAAAAGCCAGAAAAGAAGAGGGCCAGCTTTTTCTTTACAAAATAAATAGAAACAAAAAAATTTAACAAAAAAATCCTTTGAGCGTAGAATTATTATAAAAAAATTAAGGAGGGCAAAAATGGAACCCTTACTTTCCAGAAAATTTTCGAAACTTCTAAAGGGATTTATAGCTTTAGCAATTATACTTATGGTAATCCCTGTAAACGGCCTTCTGGCTGAAAAGATAAAGGACCCCTCCATACTGACACTTGAACGCATTTTTTCTTCAAAGGAATTCAAAGCTGAAAGAGTTCCTCCGGTTAAATGGGTAAATAATGGCAATGCCTACACCACTCTTGAAGCTTCCAGAAAGAACCCAAAAACCATGGATATTGTTCTCTACGACCTGAAAAAAGGACACAGGAAAATTCTTGTCCCGGCTGAAAAGCTCATACCTGAAGGCGAAAAAAAGCCCCTGAAGATAGAGGATTTCTTCTGGACGGAAGATATGGGAAAATTGCTTATTTATACCAACAGTAAAAGAGTATGGAGAAGAAACACACGGGGCGACTACTGGGTACTTAACCTTAAAACATGGAAACTCAAAAAGCTGGGAGGAGATGCAAAACCTTCTACCCTCATGTTTGCCAAGTTCTCCCCTGACGGTAAAAGAGTGGCATACGTAAGAGAACACAATATTTATGTGGAGTATGTTGATCAGGACAGGATAATTCAGTTAACACGGGATGGCTCAAAAAATATTATAAATGGAACATCAGATTGGGTTTATGAAGAGGAATTCAACTTAAGAGATGGCTTTCGCTGGTCACCAGATGGTAAATATATAGCTTACTGGCAATTCGACACCAGTGGTGTGCCGATTTTCTACCTTATAAATTATACAGATTCGCTTTATCCGGTTCTTAAACCAATACCCTATCCCAAAGTAGGACAGACAAATTCTGCCGTAAGAGTTGGGATAATAAGCTCAGAGGGGGGAGAAACTACATGGATAAAAATTCCGGGAGACCCCAGAAATAACTATCTCCCGTGGATGGAATGGGTGGATAGCAAAACTCTGATACTTCAGCAGATGAATAGGTTACAGAACACGGATACCGTTTATCTGGCAGATGCCCTGACAGGAAAAGCAAAGCCCATTCTCGTTGAAAGAGACAGTACCTGGGTAGACCTTGTAAGAAACGTCCACTGGCTCTACAATAAAAAATATTTCACATGGCTGAGCGAAAGAGACGGCTGGAGACATGTATATCTTGTCTCAAAAGATGGAAAAGAAATTAGACCAGTAACAAAGGGCAACTATGATGTTATAAGCATTGCAGGCCTTGACTTTAAGAAAAAATGGCTTTATTTTATAGCTTCTCCCTATAATGCAGCTCAACGCTATTTGTATAGAATAAATTTAAACGGCAAAAAACTTAAACGAATAACCCCTGTCAATTCGCCAGGTTTTCATTACTATATTTTATCTTCCAATGCAAAATGGGCACTTCACAGCTACTCCACCTTTGATACTCCACCATATACTGAGCTTGTAAAACTTCCTTCCCATAAGACTGTAAAGGTTCTTGCCTCCAACGAAAAACTCCGTAAAAAGGTGGATGCATTAAAAAGAAAACCCGTTGAGTTTTTCAGGGTGAACATAGGAGATGGAATTGTGCTCGATGGGTGGTGCATAAAGCCTCCTGATTTTGACCCATCAAAGAAATACCCTGTGCTTTTTTACGTTTACGGTGAGCCTGCTGGACAGACTGTTGTTGATCGCTGGGGTGGCACAAGATATCTCTGGCATCTTATGCTTGCCCAGCATGGATATATAATAATGAGCGTAGACAACCAAGGAACTCCTGCTCCAAAAGGAAGGAGTTGGAGAAAAGCTACATATAAAAAACTGGGAATACTTATATCAGATCAGCAGTCAAGAGCCGTAAGAAAATTACTTAAAGAAAGACCTTATCTTGACCCTGAAAGGGTTGGAGTTTGGGGTTGGAGTGGTGGCGGAACTTCAACTTTGAACCTTATTTTTAGATATCCCGACCTTTACAGGGTAGGAATGTCCGTTGCCCCTGTCACTATGCCAAAATATTACGATTCTATATACGAAGAGCGGTATATGAGCCTTCCAGATAAGAACCCAGAGGGATATAAACTTGCAGGACCTCTTCCATTTGCACACCAGCTTAAAGGAGACCTCCTTATTGTCCACGGAACAGGAGATGACAATGTGCATATACAGAATACCTATGCTCTTGTCAACGAACTTATAAAAAACAACAAGGCCTTCCAGCTTATGGTGTATCCTAACAGGTCACACGGAATTTTTGAAGGCAAAAACACAACCAGACACCTTTTTGAACTACTAACGAGATTTCTTGAAGAGCATCTTCCCCCTGGAGGAAAATAAAACAAATTAAAAAAGAGTCATTTTAGATTTAATTGATAAATTGCTAAAAAGGGAGATATTTTAAATGCAAAAGGGTAAATTTCTAATTATTCTTCTCCTCAATTCTACGGTTTTAAGTGAATAAAAGAGGTGAAAATAGTGGAAAAACAGCCTTTCTACAGCAGAAATTTTGAAAAATTTCAGAATTGAAACATTGGAGGAAAAATGAAGAAGTTCATAGTTCTTATAGTCCTTTCCGCTTTTTTGATTGGCGGAGGACTTACGACAAAGAAAAAAATATTCTACGCCGGTGAAGTGCTTGAAGGCACTCCAATAGTTCACGAATTTACATTAGAAAATCGGGGAAAAAGCCCGTTAATATAAAAAAAGTTGTGGCAACCTGCGGATGTACCACAGTGGGCTACGATAAGACCATTCCTCAGGGAGGGAAAGGAAAAATTACCCTTAAGGTAAGAACGACGGGATACCAGGGTAATATAAGCAAAAGAGCCATTGTCTACACTGACGATCCGGACATGAAAAGATTTACTCTTACAATAAACGCTGTGGTTAAACCAATTATAAGAATAAAACCTAACAAATTTATTTTCATAAGAAAAAAAGCAGGAAAAGAGGGTAAAGCAGAAATAACCCTGAGTTCTGATGTTTATCCTGAATTTAAAATCACAAAAGTCTCTGCGTTTCCACAGGAAGCAGTCAAAGCAGAGTATGAAAAAGAAGGGAAAGAATGGAAAGTTAAACTGCTCTTTTCTAAAAACTTAAAACTCGGGCAGAACCGTGGATATGTGAGAATATGGACTAACATAAAGAAATATCCTGCTGTCTGGATAAATTATCTATGTGAGGTAGAAGGAAAAATAAAATTGGTTCCCGACACATTGAGCTTCTATAGAAACCGGGGAGGAATAAATTTCAGAGTGGTAACAATTAATACTAAAGAAAAGGGAATAAAAATTGAACTGAAAAAATGCCCTGAAGAATTCAATTGCTTCCTTCACAGAGTCTCTGGTGGATATATTCTCCTTGTTGTAATGGAAAAGCCCTCTTCAAATCAAACGAACAAAAAAATAGAGCTTATTTCCAATGTTAAAAACGAAGAAAACCTTGTAGTAAAGACTATAATAAGATAGCCCTGTATTTTGTCCATTGATTGAATGAATTGACTTGCAGGTTAAAAACAATTATTATATTCACATGAAGATAGCCATAGGAGCAGACCACGCTGGATTTGAATTAAAAGAAAAAGTTAAGAAGTTTCTAATAGATTCAGGTCATGAAGTTCTTGATTTAGGCACAAATTCTACTGAATCTGTAAATTATGCTGAATACGCAGAAAAAGTTGCAAGAGCTGTCTCAGAAGGCAAGACAGAAAGAGGTATTCTCATTTGTGGTACTGGTATCGGAATGTCAATAGCAGCCAATAAAATAAAAGGAATCAGAGCTGCGCTTGTTCACAGTATATATACAGCAAAAATGGCTTCCCGGCACAACAATGCTAACATTATAACCTTTGGAGGAAGAATTGAAAGTCCTGAAGAAGCCAGAGCTTTTATTATGGCATGGCTTGAAACTCCCTACGAAGGAGAAAGGCATGATAAAAGGCTTAATAAAATAAAAGAACTTGAAGAAAATTGCTAAGGAGGTTCAAATGTTTGAAGATTTAAGAAAAGCAGACCCAGAAATTGCGGAAGCGGTTTATAATGAAACGGTAAGGCAGCATTCCACACTTGAACTTATTGCATCAGAGAATTTTGCTTCAAGGGCTGTTCTTGAAGCTGCTGCCTCGGTTTTCACCAATAAATATGCGGAAGGTTATCCAAAAAAGAGATATTACGGAGGTTGTGAATTTGTTGATGTTGTGGAAACTCTGGCAAGAAACAGAGCAAAGGAACTTTTCGGAGCTGAATTCGCAAATGTTCAACCACATTCAGGAACTCAGGCAAATATGGGTGTATACTTTACAGTTCTTGAGCCAGGGGATACTATGATGGGAATGAATCTTTCCCACGGGGGTCATCTTTCCCATGGCCATCCACTTAATTTCACCGGACGCTGGTATAATGTCGTTTTCTATGGAGTAAACAAAGAAACAGAGACTATAGATTATGATGAAGTTCTAAGACTTGCAAAGGAACATAGACCAAAACTTATAGTAGCAGGCGCCTCAGCATACCCAAGGTTTATAGATTTTAAAAAATTCAGAGAAATAGCCGATGAGGTAGGGGCCATTTTTATGGTAGATATGGCCCACATTGCGGGTCTGGTGGCAGGAGGAGTTCATCCATCCCCGGTGCCATACGCAGATTTCGTAACTTCTACAACTCACAAGACCCTTAGGGGCCCAAGGGGAGGATTTATTCTCTCAAAAAAGAAATACGCAAAGGACCTTAACAGAGCAGTTTTCCCTGGAGCACAGGGAGGACCTTTAGTTCATATAATAGCCGCGAAAGCTGTAGCGTTTAAACTTGCAATGACAGAGGAATTTAAAGAATACGCTTCCCAGATCGTTAAAAATGCAAAAACCCTTGCTGCCACACTACAGGACGAAGGGTTAAGAATAGTATCCGGAGGAACGGATAATCACCTTATGCTTGTGGACCTTCGTTCCCTTGGAATAACAGGAAAAGAGGCAGAAGTAACACTGGAACGCGCGGGAATAACTGTTAATAAAAATACCATACCCTTTGATCCCCAACCACCTCTTATAACCAGTGGAATCCGTATTGGAACTCCTGCTCTGACAACGAGAGGTATGAAGGAAAAGGAAATGGAAAGAATAGGGCGTCTTATATCAAAAGTGCTTCATAATATCTCAGATGAAAAAGTAATTCAAGAAGTAAAGAATGAAGTTAAAGAACTTGTTGAAGAATTTCCTCTCTATCCTGACATAAGAAAAGAATTCGAGGCTTAATGAAAGGAATAGCTCTTTGTGAAGACGAAATATATGACCAGCTTGCAAAGCACCTGGAGAAAGAGGAAATTGTACTTGTAAAAATACCTTCTCCCAATGAAATATCTGATTTCAAGGATGAACTTATAATAGTTCAATTCCCTTTGCAAGACTTTACCCGCGGAGAGATTTTCGAGAATCTTGAGAAACTCTGGTTGAAAAGGGCTCCTGTTACAGTAATTATTAAAGGAAAAGATGTAAGAGTAAGAGAAAGGGACCTCAGGGAAAACGTGATAATTATGGATGTAGATACTCCTGCAGAGGAAATGGCCAGAAAAATACTTTCCAAATTAAAGTCTCCCGATGTATTGCTTGTGAAGGGCCTGGAAGAATATGTTGCCAAAAATTATCAGAAAGCATATGAATACTGGATAACTTTAGCCAAATCCAGGAAAGCCCGGGGAACGAAAGTTTTTGAATACCTGAACATTGCCAGAAAGGAGTTTGAAGAAGCCGGGCTTGACATAAGCGAATTGAATGCAATTCTTGCATCAAATGTTGACCCTTACGAGGAAGGAATTAAATTATTTTCCACTGGCAAGATGAAAGAAGCCTATAATTTTCTAAAAAAGGTTGATGAACACCATCCAAAATTCCTTCAGGCAAGAGCTCTTATTGAAAAAATAAAAGAAGAGATGGAACTGGAAGAAGCAGAAGAAGTTTTACACGAGGTTGAAAACCACATAGAAATTGAGTTTTCAGATGTATTTGAAAGGGTGAAAAAAAAACCAGAGGAAGACCTTTCTCCTACTCAAGCTTTCATTCTATCTTTAATAGATGGAAAAACATCTCTAAAAGAAATATTTCAGATCATGCCAATCACAGAAGATGAATTTAGACTCGCTATAAATTTCTTAATAAAAAAGGGATACATTAAAAGGAGGGAATAAATGGAAGAAAAACTGGTTCAGGAGATTCCAAGAAAGTCACAAGACCTATCCCAGTGGTATGTAGAAGTAATAAGAAGAGCGGAACTTGCAGATTACGCACCTATGAAGGGGATGATGGTCATCAGGCCATCAGGTTATGCTATATGGGAAAATATACAGAGACTCCTTGACAGAAGATTCAAAGAGACAGGACATACAAACGCATATTTCCCACTTTTCATACCAGAAAGTTTTCTAAAAAAGGAAGCCGAACATGTCGAAGGCTTCGCTCCTGAGGTGGCATGGGTAACTCATGGGGGACAGGAAGAACTGGAGGAACGCCTTGCTGTAAGACCTACCTCTGAAGCAATAATATGTGCCATGTATTCCAAATGGGTAAGGTCATGGAGAGATCTGCCCATTCTTATAAATCAGTGGGCAAACGTTGTCAGGTGGGAAAAGGTTACAAGGCCTTTTCTGAGAACAACGGAATTTCTCTGGCAGGAAGGACATACTGTGCATGCCACCTACGAGGATGCTCAGGAAGAAGTTTTAAGAATTCTGAACATTTATAAAGAATTTATAGAAAACGAACTTGCCATAAAGGTTTATGCAGGAAAAAAATCGGATAGGGAAAAATTTGCAGGTGCCCTTGCCACTTATACCGTTGAGGCACTTATGCCAGATGGGAAAGCTCTTCAGGCAGGTACTTCTCACAACCTCGGACAGAACTTCTCAAAAGCATTCGATATAAAATTTGAAGACAGGGACCAGAAATTGAAATATGCCTGGCAAACTTCCTGGGGAGTTTCCACAAGACTTGTTGGGGCTACAATTATGGTTCATGGCGACGATGATGGTCTTATACTTCCTCCACACGTTGCTCCGTACCAGGCTGTGATTGTTCCAATTTTCAAAGTAAAAGATAAAGAAACAGTGCTTTCAGTAGCGGAAAATATTTATGAAAGGCTAAGGAAAAAATTTAGAACAGTATATGACTACAGGGAAGAATACACCCCCGGGTGGAAGTTTGCAGAATGGGAAATGAGAGGGGTTCCAATAAGAATTGAAATAGGACCAAGGGATATAAAAGAAAATTCTCTAATCTTTGTAAGAAGGGATACAAGGGAAAAGGTCAAAATAAACATGGATGAGGTGGAAGAAAAACTGGAGGAATTACTTGAAGAGGTCCAGAAAAATCTATTTCAGAGGTCTGAAAAGTTCACGTTTGAAAACACAAGGGAAACTCTGGATTACAGCGAGCTAAAGGAGATTATTGAGGAGAAAAGAGGATTTGTTATATCACCATGGTGTGGAGACCAGAAGTGTGAGTTAAAAGTTAAGGAAGAAACCAAAGCAACCATAAGATTAATACCTTTAGATGAGGGAGATAAAATTGTGGGGAAAAAGTGCGTTGTTTGCGGCAAGCCTGCTAAGCATATTGCTTATTTTGCACGCGCATACTGAAATGGATGAATACGAAAAACTCCGCAGACTTATGGTGGAAGAACAGATTATTAAAAGAGGTATAAAGGACAGAGAAGTTATAAGAGCAATGCTAAAAGTTCCCAGGGAAAAGTTCGTCCCTCCACAGGAACGAGGAAGTGCTTATGGAGATTTCCCTCTCCCAATAGGATATGGACAGACCATTTCTCAGCCCTATATAGTCGCTTACATGACCGAACAGCTGGAAGTAAAAAAAGGAGATAGAGTTCTTGAGATAGGCACTGGCTCAGGGTACCAATCGGCCATACTTGCCGAAATTGGCTGTGAAGTTTATACCGTAGAGCTGATAGAGGAACTCAGCAAAAGAGCACAGAGAATTATTAAAGAACTTGGATACAAAAACGTTCATTTTAAAATAGGGGATGGTTATCAGGGATGGAAAGAGTATGCTCCTTATGATGCAATCATAGTTACAGCCGCTCCTCCAAGAATTCCAGAAAAACTCAAATATCAAATGAAAATAGGTGGAAGAATGGTGATACCTGTTGGTGATTATTATCAATACCTATATAAAATAGCACGAACAGGCAAAGATTCCTGGAAAAAGGAAAGGCTTATAGGCGTAAGTTTTGTTCCAATGGTGAGGGGAAATTGAATTTATTGCTGGCAGTAGCTCTCTGGGCAACGGTCATATTCCCATCAGGAAATTATATTCAGGCAGAACTTGCCCTGAGTCCTGCACAATGGCAGCAGGGCTTGTCCGGAAGAAAAAAATTAGAAGAAAACAAGGGGATGCTTTTTGTTTTTCCTGAATCTTCCTATCAAACTTTCTGGATGAAAGATATGCGGTTCTCAATTGATATAATCTGGATTGATGAAAACTTTCAGATAGTTGGAATAGAAAAGAACGTTCCTCCCTGTCGCACATCAGAAGACAAGTGTCCGCTCTACTCTTCTCCCTTGCCTGTTAAGTACGTTCTTGAGACAAAAGCAGGGAAGGCTGAGAAGGAAAAGTTAAAAAAAGGTGATACTCTTCTTATTTCATTTCCTTCTTTAACTTCAGAAGAACGAGCTTCGAGACTTCCTTAAGGGTTTCCATAACCCCTATTCCCCTTATTGCTACGGCCTCAACCACTGGTTCTCCCTTAAGGACGAGAATCTTCTTCATCTCTTCAGCAGGAACTATATTTGGAAGATCCCTTTTATTAAGCTGTAGAACATAGGGGAGGTTAGCAAAGGAATAGTCGTATTGTCTGAGATTCTCCTGCAGGTCTTCGAGACTTTCTATGTTTGCATCCATTCTTTCCTGTTGGGAGTCAGCAACAAAAACTACTCCATCAACTCCACGAAGAATTATCTTTCTACTTTCTGAATAAAAAACCTGACCAGGAACAGTGTATAACTGAAACCTTATCTTGTAGCCCTTTATTGTTCCAAGGTTAAGAGGAAGAACGTCAAAATATAAAGTTCTGTCACCCTGAGTGTTAAGAGTAACAAGTTCTCCCCTGCTCATAGGGGAAGTATGTTCAAATATATACTTTAGATTTGTGGTTTTTCCTCCGAGTCCTGGACCATAGTAAACTATCTTACAAATTAGCTCTTTCTGCCTGGGATTTAGTAATGCCATTTTTCTCTTTTACTCCTATTTGAATAAATTTTCAATATCTTCCTCAGATATGTCTTCGAAGGGACTTTCTCCCTCCCCCATTTTTTCTTTGTCCTGCTCCATTTTTTCTTCAAGTCTTTTGAACACCTTTTCCAGTCTATTAGCTGCGTTTTTCGCCCTGAGTCTAACCAGCCCAAGTGAAGTCTTTTTGTCAAAAAGAACAGCTAAAATAAATTTGCTGGCTATGAGCGTCATATGAAGGTTTTCCCTTTCTCCTTCGTCAAATATCAAAGAAAATCCCTGCTCTCCCAGTAGTCTTGCCAGGCCTTCTGTGGCTGCTACGTTTCCTGCTACAAGGGAACCGAGGGAGGTGGTATCAACTCCATCTACCTCTCCTATAAATGCAATTGGTTGACCATTTTTTTCTACAATCAGAGCAATTCTGGAGTTGGTCTCCTCCTTTAATTGAAGTAGTATTCTTTTTATTTCTTCGTATTCTTCCCCGTATAATACAAGAAAACTCATACCACCTCCCTCTTATTTTACAAATTATTAAACCTTTGTCAACCTGACCAGTCTATCCCACTCTTCAAGAACTTTCTTGCGATATTCTTCTATCATCCATTCATTACCGGGCTTGAACATGTGTGAGAATCTGCCCTGTGGTTTGAGCCATTCGGTAACATCCACTTCCTTTTTCGGATAATAATTGATCTTATATTTTCCATTTTCTACTTCGTAAAGGGGCCAGACCTTGCTTTCAACTGCTATTTTTGCAAGCTGAACTCCATCTTCAATTTTTGTTTTCCACTCTGTGGGACATGGAATTAATACATTTATAAAAGCAGGGCCATCTATCTCAATGGCTTTTTGTGCTTTTTGAAAAAGGTCCTTCCAGTGGCTTACTGAAGCCTGTGCTGCATAAATACCATGGGCGGCCATAATCTCAGTGAGATTTTTCCTCCACTGGAGCTTTCCTGGAATTTTACTTCCTGCAGGAGAAGTTGTTGCTGAAGCTCCAAAGGGTGTAGCTCCTGAACGTTGTCCACCGGTATTTGCATAGGACTGGTTGTCGTAGCAGATGTATACTATATCATGACCTCTTTCCATGGCGCCTGAAAGAGATTGTAAACCTATATCATAGGTTCCTCCGTCTCCTCCAAAGGCAACAATTTTTATTTTTTTGTCTCCACCCGGGAGTTTCCCTCTTCTTTTTAAAGCTTTATACGCAGCTTCTACTCCCGCTGCAGTAGCACCTGCATTTTCAAAGGCGTTGTGCATCCACGGAACCTTCCAGGCAGTGTAAGGAAATCCACTGGAGCATACTTCAAGACATCCCGTTGCATTTACTGCAATGAGGGGATGCTCTGTTGCTCTTAATACCATTCTTAGCATTAAAGGAATCCCGCATCCTGGACACAGTCCGTGCCCGGATACGAATTTATCTTCCATTGCTGCCAGGTCTTTTAATCTTGCTCTTATAGCCATCTTATACCTCCTATTCTCTAAGGTTAATATAGGAGAGAAGTTCTCCCCTTTCCCCTGTGGCTGCTATCTTTTCAAGTCTATCATAAACTTCAGCTATGTGATGTGGGGCAATATCTCTTCCACCAAGCCCATAGATATAATCAACCAGAATGGGTTTGTTTGTATATTCATAAAGGGATGCCCTTACGTCCGTGAATAGAGGACCACCAACTCCACCAGGACTAGCAGCCCTGTCAAGAACAGCTACTGCTTTGAGGTTTGAAAGGACATCCGCAACTTCTTTTGCAGGGAAAGGTCTATATACCCTGAGTTTCATAAGTCCCACTTTTTTACCCTTGCTTCTGAGTTCGTCAACAACAACTTTAGCAGTTCCGGCAGTAGAGCCAAGAACAACTATCGCGACTTCCGCATCGTCCATTTTGTAAAGTTCAAAGAATCCGTATTCTCTACCAAATTCTTTTTTAAATTCTTCTGCCACTTCAAGAATTACCTTAGGAGCATTTTCAATACCAACAAATTGACTCCTTTTATGTTCGAAGTAGTAGTCAGTAAAATCTATAGGCCCTATAGTGATGGGATTCTCAACATCCAGTAGAGTATAAAGTGGTTCTCTTTCGCCTACAAAGGCCCTAACCTTTTCATCCTCCTCCACAAACATATCCTGGATTGCATGAGAAAGAATGAATCCGTCCATAGTAACAAGCACAGGTGTGGAAACATCTTTATGTTCACCTATTCTGAATGCCTGAATCACATTGTCATAGGCCTCCTGGGAATTTTCCGAATGAATCTGAATCCATCCCGAATCCCTTACTCCCATGACATCAGAATGATCTCCGTGTATATTTATAGGAGCAGAAAGGGCTCTATTTGCAATTCCTGCAACTATTGGAAGTCTGAGAGAAGAGGCTATGTAAAGTATTTCAAACATAAGGGCAAGACCTTGTGATGCGGTTGCTGTAAATACCCTTGCCCCTGCCGCAGAAGCTCCCACACACATTGACATTGCTGAATGTTCACTTTCAGGGGTAACAAATTCCGTTGTCATAAGCCCATCTGATACGAATTTTGCTATATATTCAACTATCGCAGTAGAAGGTGTAATTGGATAGGCAGCCACCACATCAGGATTTATTTGCCTTATTGCTTCAGCTATTGCTGCGTTTCCGTTTAAAACTCTTTTTGTTGCCATTTTTCCCCTCCTTAAAGTTTCTGTTCTTCTTTTTCCATTGTCAGACTCTTGGGATCTGTAGGGCATTCCACTGTGCAGATTCCGCAGCCTTTACAATAATCGTAATTAATTCCCTTCATTTTACCATCCTCTACTATTATTGCATTGTCAGGACAGTAAACCCAGCAGAATAAACAATGGATACAATGTTCCGCATGGAATACAGGCTTTAAACCACCTCTAAATGTGCCAGTCTTGACTTCCATAAAATTCCCGGGCCATGGATTTATAGCACCGGGAGGTAATTCTTTCCAACCCATCTTTTTCATAGCCCTTTTACCTCCTTTATAGCTCTGTCAATTGTCCTGAGGTTTGCTTCAACCACGGACTCCTTGAATCTCTTGGAAAGAAGGTTTTTGATCAATTCTTTGAATCTCTCCACTGAAAGCCCACCAGCTGTCTTGAAAAACGCTGCAAGAACAGGGATGTTGGGTATAGACCTTCCTATTTCCTCAAGAGCTATTGTAGTTGCATCTACTGCAAACACTTTGTTTGATTTAATACCGAGTTTCTCCTTTATCTTTGCCGGCTCAAAGGGAGCATTGAAAAGGAAATAGGTATTCTCATCGGTTCCACCTGTAATTGGAACTTCACCTATAAGAGTGGGGTCAGTAACTATAACCATATCCGGTTTTTCAACCTCACTGTGAACCCTGATTTCCTGGTCAGAAATCCTTGTGTAAGCCTCAATAGGAGCCCCTCTTTTTTCAGCCCCGAAATGAGGAAAAGCCTGGACATGCTTTCCCTCGATTGCCATAACTTCGGCAAGAAGCTGGGAGGCTGTTACAACGCCCTGACCAGCCCTGCCGTGCCATCGCACTTCAATCATTCCGTACATGAGACCACCTCTTTATTTAATTTTTTTACGAGATCTAATTGACTCTTTTATTGTCACGAAATCAGTATACTCCAAACTCCCCCCTATTGGCAACCCTATACCTATTCTTGTAATGCTAATTTTATAATTTGATAAAAGACTTATGAGATAATGAGCGGTTATCTCTCCTTCATGGGTAGGGTTAAGAGCTATTATAACTTCCTTTATACCTTCATTTTTTATTCTCTCGCCTATATCTTTTACATTCAGGTCATCTGCTCCTATTCCATCTATAGCGGATATCACACCTCCTAAAACATGGTATTTTCCATTGTATATCCCTGTACTTTCAATTGCAGCTACATCAATTGGTTTTTCCACTATACATAGTTTTGTGGAATCCCTTTCTTCAGATGAACATATATGGCATGGGTCTGTTTCGGAAAGATTGTGACATATCGAACATACCTTTGTTTTTCTCTTTGCGCGGATGAAAGCCTGGGCGATTTCAGAGACCTTCTTTTCATCCATGGAAATTACATGGAAAGCAATTCTCTGAGCAGTTTTTCTTCCTATTCCTGGAATTTGGCTCAGGGTTGCTATCAATTTTTCAAGTGCCCTCGGATACCTGTACATCAGAACAGACCAGGCGGCAATCCCAGAGACCCTATAAGGTTTTTACTTTCCTCTTCTACCTTTGAAGAAGCGTCCTGAATAGCGGCGAGAATCAGGTCCTGTAACATTTCAACATCGTTTTCCTTAAATATCTCCTCGCTTATTTTTATGTCCAGAACATTTTTCGCTCCATCCATTGTTACAACTACCATCCCTCCACCAGAACTTCCTTCAACCTTTAATTCTTCAAGTTTACGTTGAAGTTCTTCCTGCATTCTTCGGGCTTCTTTCATAAGCTTATTTATATCCATTTTCATTCCTCCTTTATTTCCTTTGCCTTAAATATTCTACGAAACATTAAAATTTTTGGATTTTCTTCCCGCTCATTTTCTGGTTCTTTGATCCCCTTCTTCTCTTCTATATAAACAGTTTTTATATCCATCTCCCTGGAAAAGATTTCTTTTGTAACTTCCTTTAAGACATTCATAAGTGATTCCACCTTCTCCTTATAATATTCACCCTCCGTTCCTTTATATTTAATTATTATAGTATTTTTGTCTATTTTAACAGAATGGGCCTCTTCAAGCGCTGTGGACAATATATTACTTCTCCGCTCAGCAAGTTTCACCACCTCTGTCCATTCAGCACTGTGATTTTCAGAGGTGGGTTGTTGCACTTCTTCTTTCTCAAAAGAAACATCTGTCTTCTTTTCCTCTACGGTTTTCCCAGTCCCAGACTTTTCGCTCATCTTTATTTCGGGAATATTGCCTTTAATCATCCTGTCGATAACATCTTCAAGGTCAACAACATTTTGAAGGAAGCTTATCTTTAAAAGCATAAGCTCAAGATAAACTCTTGGATTTGTAGCGTTCTTAATCCTGTATTCTCCCTCCAGAATAAGATTAGAAAATCTTATGAGGTCTTCTCTCGAAAGTCCTGGAAATCTATTTCTGTTTCCCTTTATTTTTTCATACAAAACACTTCTTAAAAATCCAACATAATCCTTGAGAAAACGTCTAACATTATATCCCTGAATAAAGATCTCCTCCACGATTTTAAAAATTTTTTCTCTGTCTCTTTTTTCTATGGCACGGGTAAGTTCTTCCATAAGGGCAGAAGGGACAAGTCCAAGAGCTTTTTCAACATCCTTTATCGTTATCTTTCCTTCACTATATGCTATCACCTTTTCAAGAGATGTCTCCGCATCCCTCATGCTCCCCTCTGCTGCCTCAGAAATAAGAATAGCAGCCTTTTCTTCTATTTCAAGACCCTCTTTTTCCACAATTTTCTTAATCTGTTCTTTTATTATTTCTGCAGGGATTTCTCTGAAATGGAAATGTACTGTTCTTGAAAGAATTGTCGCGGGAACCCTCTGGTAATCAGTTGTTGCAAAAACAAAAACTACATGTTCTGGTGGTTCCTCTATTGTCTTAAGTAAAGCATTAAAAGCTTCCTGAGTAAGCATGTGCACCTCGTCAATTATAACCACTTTAAATCTTCCCTCCAGAGGCCTTTGAACAATTGCTTCCTGAAGTGAACGGACCTCATCTATCCCTCTATTTGAGGCACCGTCTATTTCCATCAAAAAAAGAGAGTTTCCTTCATCAATTGCCCTGCAATAATTACACTGATTGCAGGGTTCAGGGGTTATCCCTTTCTCACAGTTTAAAGCCTTTGCGAGTATCCTTGCTGTTGTGGTTTTTCCAACTCCTCTTGTTCCTGAAAAAAGAAAAGCATGGGGAATTCTTCCTGTCTTAAGCTGATTTTGAAGGGTTTTAACTATGCCTTCCTGACCTACAATTTCAGAGAAGGTTTTAGGTCTATATCTTCGAGCTATAGGAATGTATCTCATTATCTTTTTTAAGGCGCCTCTCTGCCCACCCTGCCCTTTCCCTTACCGCTGCTCCCTTCCGGGCCTGACGGGGTTCGGGAAGGAACAGGTGAACAGGCAAGGCGCCGATTAATTATATATTAGTGCTGGCGGAGAGGGTGGGATTCGAACCCACGGTCCCGCGATAACGGGACACACGCTTTCCAAGCGTGCTCCTTAAGCCACTCGGACACCTCTCCGGACCGAATGAAATTATAACATAAAAGTAAAGCGGAGGGGGTGGGATTCGAACCCACGTTCCGCACAAAGGCGGAAAGTCGGTTTCGAGCCGACCCCGTTATGGCCACTTCGGTACCCCTCCTCATTTCCTATTTTATCATTACCGACAAAGCTTTCAGACCTATGCTTTTAGGGGTAAAATTAAGAGTGTGAGAAAGAAAAAAAGACTTGGCCAGCATTTTCTTCATGAAAAGTATTACCTAACAAAGATAGCAGAATCATGTCCCATTGAAAATAAAGAAGTTCTTGAAATAGGAGCAGGGACAGGGAATCTGACAGAATACCTGGCGAAAAAGGCAAAAAAAGTTTATGCCATAGAAAAAGACCCTGATGCTGCAAAAATCCTGATTGAAAAGTCCATTCCAGGAGTTGACGTAATAATTGCAGATATACTTGAGTTAAATTTGAATTTTTTTAAAGAGGGAATTGCAGCGGGAAATCTTCCGTATTATATCTCATCCCGAATTCTCAGGAAATTTCTAAAATACAGAGAAAAGTTTGAAGCAGGATGTTTCCTGCTTCAAAGAGAAGTAGCACTGAGATTTGCCACTCCAAAAGGTAGACAAACAACTCCTCTTTCAATTCTACTCCACAATTATTACATTCCGGAAATTAGGTTAATCATCCCTCCAGGGGCTTTCACTCCTCCACCCAGAGTGGAATCTTCCTTTGTTGTTTTCACAAGGAGAAACAGCCCTCTTTTTGAAGTTCCACTGGATGAGTTTGAAAAATTCCTGAGGGTTGCCTTTTCCAATAGAAGGAAAACCCTTTTCAATAATTTAAAAAACGCATACCCTGAGTCTTCTTTAAATTTTCCAAAAAAACTTAGAGCCGAGGAACTGGACCTTGAAGGATTTGTGCGGATATTTAGTGATATAATGATAAAAAATGAGAAAAAAATCTGAGATTCTTTTTATTTTTTTAACTTTCATCTTTATATTCATATCCGGTAGCCTGCTCACATTCTCCTCTCACCAGCTTATAACAGGTAAAGGAAACATTTTCGGTTCTGCTGGTATAAAAACTTCGGATTTTTTTCTTCAGGCATTCGGATATGCTTCAATTGCTTTGTTGTTTTACATAGCCCTGTGGGCTGTAATGTTATGGAGGGAAGAAAAGCTCTGGATTATACAGAGAACACTGGCCGCGCTTTTCTTTACGTCTTCGTTCTCTATAATCTTCAGAGCCTATATTAAAGCAAATGGAATTTATTCTCCTGGAGGGGCGGTAGGAGAGGTTTTCTTCCAGGCCCTTTCTCCAATTATAGGAAAATCCGGACTTGTGCTACTTTCACTGCTCTTTATCGTCCTGTCCCTTTACTCATTTTCAAATTTCTCTTTGGCAAGGAGTTTTTCATATATAAAAAATTTTATGGACTTTTTCTTTTCGAAAGTGGAAGTTGGCGTTCGAATACCCAAAACTGAAAGAGCCTATAGACCTGTGATAAAGGAAAAACCTGAAAGGAAGAAAAAACCTTCAAAAGAAAGCGAAGGGCGACATTTAAAAAAACCTACACCAGAGCTTTTTCCGGGAGAAAACCTGAAAGAAATCCCATTGGAATTCTTAAAATCCCCAACCAGAGAGTTTCAGGCTTCCAGAGAGGAGATTAAAAAAAATAGCGAAACGATAGAACGTAAGCTTATGGAATTCGGGATAAAAGGTAAGGTTATTAAGGCAAATTCAGGACCTGTGATAACAGTATATGAATTTCTTCCTGAACCTGGAGTGAGGGTGTCTTTTGTTGTAAATATGTTTGATGACCTTGCTCTTGCTCTTGGAGTCGAAGCTGTAAGGATTGCGAGGATTCCTGGTAAAACAACGATAGGAATAGAAGTGCCAAACAAAAGAAGAACCACGATTTATCTTAGAGAAATTCTGGAATCCGATGAATTTAAATATTCTCCTTCTCCTCTTACCCTTGCCCTTGGCAAAAACGTGGACGGTTCTCCCTTCGTTATAGACCTGAGACCATTTCCCCATCTTCTTATCGGTGGAGCAACCGGAATGGGAAAGAGTGTAGCTTTGAACTCAATGTTGCTTTCTCTTATTTTTAAATCCTCTCCTGATGTGGTAAAGTTTATCCTTATCGATCCAAAAAGGGTTGAATTTTCTCTTTACAATGGGATACCATATCTTCTAACTCCGGTTATAACTTCTCCTGAAAAGGCGATAAAAGCCCTTGAATGGGCGGTAAGAGAAATGGATAGAAGACTTGGATTGCTGGCAAAATTCAGGGTTAGAAACCTCGAACAATACAGAGAACTTTCTTCGAATTTGACCGATGAGGAACTTGAGGAATATGAAGACCTTCCTTACATAGTAATATTTATAGATGAATTGTCAAACCTTATGCTAACTGCACCGAAGGAAATAGAATTTTTCCTTACAAGGTTATCCCAGGAAGCAAGAGCTCCCGGGATTCACTTAATTTTTGCAACCCAAAGACCATCAACTGATGTCATTACAGGAACAATTAAAAACAACTTCCCCGCAAGAATAGCTCTTGGAGTACCTTCAAGACATGATTCAAGAACAATACTCGGGACAGACGGGGCGGAAAAACTCCTGAATAAGGGGGATATGCTCTTCATGTCCCCAAATTCATCCCTTCTTAGGAGAGTCCACGGTGCCTATGTCAGCGAAGAAGAGGTTGAAAGGATAGTAGAATTTCTTAAAATGAATGCATCCCCTCAGTACAGGGACATTTTCAGGGAATTAAAGGAAGTAAAAAGCAGTTCTAAAGTTTCACTTCAGGGAGATGACGTATACATAAAAGCCCTAAAACTTGTGCTTTCCACAGGAAATACCTCAGCAACATTTTTGCAGAGAAAACTAAGAATAGGTTTTCCTAAGGCAGCAAGATTGCTTGACAGAATGGAGGAAGAAGGCATTCTTTCTCCAATGGATGAAAATAAAAGACGAAAAATTCTGGTAGATCCTATAGAATTATTAAAATCAATAGAAGAGGGAGAACTATGAGAAAAATTTTAACCTTTGTCTTTCTGGTTATCATGGGATTTTCTCAGGGTGTAAATGGGAAGTCCGATTTCAAGTATCTCCTCTGGGAAAAGAAAACCGAGTTCAGGAAAAGCGGAGCCTCCTTTTCAACATTTCACGAAGTGGTGAAAATTAATACTATCAAAGGAGCAAGGAGATTCTCTGTTCTCAGCTTCTCCTATGACCCTGCAACAACAGGTATTAAAATTCTCCACATTAAGGTCATAAAGAAAAATGGGAAACAGATACTCATTAACACTAAAGCGGTTAAGGACCTTCCCATGCCTGCAGGATTGATATTCTGGGGTCAGAGGCATAAAGTCGTTGAAGTGAAAGGTCTTTCTCCAGGTGATATTCTGGACTTTAAGTACAGGACATGGGGATTCAGAATAGCTTATCTCGACGGAAGCGATGAAGAAAAGGAGATAGTTCCTCCACTCAAAGGCCATTTTTACGACATTGTGTACTTTTCAAGTTCATATCCAGTTGAGATAAAAAGATATATACTCTGGGGACCAGTAGATGTTCCCCTCTCTTTTGAAGTATTCAATGGAAATGTCAAAATCTCCAAAAGAATAAAAGGAAAATTTGCCTATTACACCTGGGAAAAAAGAAACATAAAGCCGTTCAAAAGGCACCCCTTTTCCCCTTCTTTTTCTGATATTGCAGAAAAGTTGATAGTAACTTCCCTTCATGACTGGAGAATAAAGTCAAGGTGGTTCTTTAAAGTATCTGAGCCTTCACTTCGTCCCGACGAAAACGTAAGAAAACTTGTTCACAGGTTAATAAAGAAGGCAAAAAACGAAGAAGAAAAAATTTTCTTACTGACCCACTGGGTAGCCCAGAATGTAAGATATCTCGGGCTCAGGCTTGGACCCGAGGAGGGTTATACTCCTCATCCAGCACCCTACACTTTGTGGACAAGGGGCGGAGTATGTAAGGACAAGGCCGCTCTTTTAACATCTATGCTCAGGGTAGCAGGACTCCCTGCTTTCCAGGTAATGACTGAAGCAGGCTCCAGGGTTGAAAACATAGTTGCAGACCAGTTCAATCACTCTGTCACTGCAATAAAAACAAATAAGGGGTATCGGCTTCTTGATGCAACCTGGGCTCCTCAAAGTCGAGAGTTATGGTCATCAAGAGAACAGCTGCAGGATTATCTCGTTGGAACTCCTGAAGGTGAAACACTAATGAGGACTCCTCCCTTTCCTGCAGAAAAGAACTACCTTATAATCAAGCTTAAAGGAAGAATCGTTGGTAATACCCTTATTGGTAACCTGTTTGTCTCAGCAGATAACCATTATGATACATCCTTTAGAAGGAGAATAAACACAAGACCAAAGGAAAAAAGAAACACCGTTTTTTATTCTCTTATAGGCGATATCAGTCCTTTTGCAAAAATAAAAAGTCTGAAAAGAAGTGATACATTTGATTTTAAAAGACCTTTTTCCGCTAACATACGCTTCGAAGCTCCAAATTACTATAATGGCAAAATATTGTTTCCTTCACTTTCATCGTTCCCACCCAGTGTCTTTAACGAATTCCTGCGGGTTAAAATATCTGAGGGCAGAACTATTCCTATAAGGTTGTCCAATAATAGAAGAATAATTATGGAAGAAGAAATAACACTTCCTAATAGTGTGAAAATTATCAGTACTCCTAAAAATATGTATGAAAAAAGCGAGGATGCGGTTCTTGAAGTAAAATACTTCACTTCAGGAAGAAAAATAAGGGTAAAATATAAACTTGTGATAAAAAATAAGCTTATAAAAGACATAAAAGGGTTTAACCGAATTCTTGAAGCTTTGAAAAAAGCTCAGAACAACTTCTATATAGTAAAAGGAGGAATAAAATGATAAAAAGAAAGCTCACCTTATTCTTGCTGTTTGCTTTATTTTTAACCTCGGCTGATGCCATCGTAAGAAAGGAAGTAAGAACTTTCAAAAAGCAGGATAACGGATATACAATGGAATATTCACGGACAATGAAGAGACTGGGAGAATTTGCACGTAACTACTGGGCTGATCCGAGAATACTTCTGGAAGAAGGACAAATTTTTAAATTACAAAAGGCTTATACAGTGAATTCTCGAGGAAAGAAAATAGAGGTCACGCCTGAGGCAATTCACAAATTAACACCCGCAGGTCTTCAGAGATATCCTTATTTTTCTTTTTTACAGGAGAAAACAATTAATTTTCTCGGCATAGACCTTCCCTCAGAATCCACCCTTTCCTACACACTCACGGTAAAAGACGAGCCAATAGACGAAGTTTTTTACCTTGAAGAACCAGCGCTTTCAAAGGAAAAAACATGGAAATTTCTCGGATTTGACAGGGTTTTCTTTGATTCTCCTGGAGAGACTCCTGAAATTAACAACATAGAAATCGCAAGCGAGAAAGGAATTCAGATAAGATTCAAGAATCTCCCACCATATCCTCCAGAACCCCATCAGCCAAGACCTGGAATACTTATTGTATCAACAAGGACAGGCTGGAAAGAGCTGGGAGAAATGATTTTCAACATATTTTCTCAGGAGGAAGGCCTTAGTAAAGAAAGTTTAAGCCTAATTGATGGGAACGATGCATTTTCCATTCTTGAGAATGTTCGCAATGCAATAGAGAAAGTTACAATACCCATGAAATATTCTATTTTCAAAGCAAGGTCCGGGGAAGAGGCATTCCGTTCTAGATATGCAAGTCCTGCAGAATTGGCTCTCATTCTTATGGATGTATACAGCGCAAAGGGTTACAAAGCCCTCCCATTCCTCTTAGCAGGAGCAGAAAGATTCAGCGAAAAAGTCCCCGCAGTTTCACAGTTCGATGATGCTGGAATATATCTTACTGACCTTGGGCTTTACATAACTTCTGACCTTAAGCCAAAAAGAACCTTCCATAACAAAATAGCATGGGTAATTTTACCCTCGCCTCACTTTGTAAGATTTCCAAAAATTGAACCTTCAAAAAACAAGGTTAACATAATTGTTAATATAACTGACCAAAAAATAGAAGGAGAGATTTCTACTGAGGGGAATTTCATTCTGTCAGGAGAAGCAAAGGCACAGGCTGGAAAATGGTTGCAGAGGGCGGGTCTAAGAACAAAAATAAAAGAGGCTAAAATTCTGGGGCAGAAACTCACATTCTCAGGAGAGATAGAGCTGCAGGAAAATACAATAAAGCTTCATCCTGACCTTCTGCTTCTTCCTCAGGAACCCGAAACTTTTGCTCTGCCGAGAATCACCCCTATTGATATTGGAGAACCGTTTAAGGTAAACATGAAAATAAACCTCACAACATCAGGCAACATTATATATTCGCCTACCAGCTTTTCCCTTACTAAACCAATGGGGAATTTTGTACTCAGGTCTCAAAAACAGGGAGAAAATTCGTTCTCTCTTGAATATAAGATTGCTATTAAAAAAGGCGTGATTCAACCAGAAGAGGCTGAAAACCTGAAAGAAATATGGGCAGCAGCAAGAGACAAATCAACAACTTATATTATATATCTTTCAAAATAATCGTCTCCTCACTGGAAGGTCCTGTGGACACGAGCCAGATTTCTGTTTCAAGGTAGTCTTTTATAAATTTTATGTAGTCCTTTGCCCTTTGCGGGAGCTCGTCAAAGGATCGAGTCCCTCTCGTATTGGTTTGCCAGCCTTTAAATGTCCTGTAAACTGGTTCTACCTCTTCAAGTATATATGGGTCGGGAATAAAACTTCCCATATTTTTTCCTCTGTACCTATATGCTACTGCAACCTTTATCTCATCAAGATTATCAAGAACATCCAGTTTCATGAGAGCTACTCCGGTAAATCCGTTCAATGTAACCGAATATTTAAGAGCAAAAAGATCAAGCCATCCACATCTTCGAGGTCTCCCTGTTGTGGCTCCGAATTCCCCTCCCTTCTCTCTGATAAATTTTCCCACATTTCCTTTCAACTCTGTGGGAAATGGACCTGCTCCTACCCTTGTTGAATAAAGCTTGGCAATCCCGAGTATTCCATCTATAAATCTGGGAGAAATTCCAGCTCCATTGCTTACACCTGCAGCTGAAGAGTTAGATGAGGTCACATATGGGTAGGTACCGAAATCAATATCAAGAAGGGTTCCCTGAGCGCCCTCAAAAAGAATGTTTTTCCCCTCTTTTACCATAGAATTTATATAAGAAACGCTATCCACGACTAAACTCAGCACTGGTTCTCTGTATTTTAAAAGCCACTCAAAAAGCTCTTCTTTTCTTACAGGGAATCCTCTGTATTTTTCCTCAAGAAGAACTTCTATTTTTTCCTTTAAAACATCTTCCCTTTCAAGATCTCCTACCCTTATACCCCTTCTTCCATATTTATCCTCATAGGCAGGACCTATTCCTTTTCTTGTTGTGCCTATCTTTTTCCCTCCTCTCATTTCCTCTGAAATTCTCTCTGCTTCTCTGTGGATTGGCAAAACAAGGTGGGCACTTCTGCTTATTTTCAGGTTGTCTTTTACATTAATTCCTATGGATTCAAGAGAGGCAATTTCATCAATAAGTGTGGGAGGATGGATTACCACGCCATTTCCTATCAGAGAGGGAATACCCTTTAGTATACCTGAAGGTATGGTATGCAAAATAACCTTTCTGCCTGACGAAATTACAGTATGACCTGCATTTTCTCCTCCCTGATACCTCACTACCAGATGGAACTTTCCGGATAGTATATCTATAACTTTACCTTTACCTTCATCGCCCCACTGTGCACCTATAACTACAAGATTCATAATCAAGATTCTAACAGAATAGTTTTATATCTTCAATTTCATTTGTTAAAATTTAGTCAAAAAGGAGGGGTTATGAGATTTTCTACAAAAGCCATACATACAGGGGAACTTTCACTTGAAGGAATAAGACCTGTGGTAAATCCTATTTTTCAAACATCAAATTTTATTCTTGACGAATATGCCTATGAAAAAATGAAAGAGGGTAAATCCAGAGAAGCCTGGATTTATACCCGTCTTGAAAATCCCACAACAAGAGCGGTGGAAGAAAAAATTGCTGCTTTAGAAGGCGGAGAAGATGCAGTGGTGTTTTCATCTGGCATCGCTGCTATAGCTGCTTCTCTGCTCTCTTTTCTTTCCCCTTCTGACCACATTGTTTCGTCAAAGGACATTTACGGCGGCAGTTATAGCCTTCTAAACTATCTGCAGGAAAGATTTGATATAAAAGTAACCTTTGCAAATCCAATGGAACCAGAGGGCATAATAGATGCTGTTACCCCAAAAACAAAGGTATTCTTTTTTGAAACCCTATCAAACCCTCTTTTAAAACCTTTTTTTATCGACGGGATACTTTCTTTCGCAAAAAAAAGAGGGATAAAAATTATAGTGGATAACACTTTCCTTTCCCCTTACAATTACAATCCCCTTAAAAAAGGAGCTGATATAGTTGTCCACTCACTAACCAAATACATCGGAGGCCACTCTGATATAATAGCCGGTGCTGCTGTGGGGTTAAAAGAAGACATCGAGACTATATGGCACACCATGAAAACACTGGGCGCATCTCCCGACCCCTTTATGTGTTTTCTGGTTGACAGAAGCATAAAAACCCTTGGAGTAAGAATGGAAAGGCACAACAGGAATGCGCACAAAATAGCAAGATTTCTTCAGGACCATCCGAAGGTGGAATGGGTAATATACCCAATGATAGAAAACTATTACGACTATGAGTTCGCAAAGAGAAATTTTAAAGGCGGAAGCGGAATGATAGCCTTTAAAATAAAAGGAAATGACGAAGACGGAATAACTTTCATGAGGTCATTAAAGATCATAAAGGAAGCAGGTTCTCTGGGTGGAGTAGAGTCACTGGTTACAATGCCTGCTCTTACTTCCCATGCTTCAGTATCAAAGGAAGATAGACTGCTTGTAGGAATTGAAGAGGGTACTATAAGACTTTCAGTGGGATTGGAAGATGTAGAAGATCTAATTAAAGACCTTGATCAGGCTTTTTCTTCCTTATAACCGCTATTACCTTCTCGTCCTTCCTTTTTAGAAAAAGCTTTTCCTTAGCAAATGGTTCCAGAGATTTTTTGTCCTTCTCAAGCCACTCTACCTCAATTTTAAGACGCTCCTTTTCTTTCTCAAGAAGCACTATTTCTTTTTTTAC